>Ga0265293_10001164_pt1 | contig 58907 bp, 48 predicted proteins | sample Munlanlewell138R_FD_192505 | JGI IMG/M metagenome (GOLD analysis project Ga0265293, IMG submission 192505) | Leachate microbial communities from a municipal landfill in Southern Ontario, Canada - Leachate well 138R | ecosystem: Engineered > Solid waste > Landfill > Unclassified | place: Canada...
TATTGGGCAAATTATAACTATAATTGATTTTAAGCTAGTTTTTTGAACAACTAAAAGCTACTCCGTCCGATTTACTCTGTCAAAGGTTGCATTTACTATGACCGCCCACCTTTTATTGATCCGGTTATATGGCTAATGCTGGTATTTATGATACGGTGAACACCCCTGCTGATAAATCGTTAGCGAGGGTATCAATCGTTAGCGAGGGTTTACTGAAAGTAGAGATCAATTTTGACAGGGAGCACAATTGGATAAATCGTTTTCACCACAATCCGAATTATACCGAATTGGCGCTTGTGCATTATCCAAAAACCATTCTCTGTTCATTTTGCACCCTGCTCGCACCAGCTTTTTATAATCGGGTCGTAATAATCACTTTTGACAAACAATCGCAGACTGTCCGGGTTGCCATGCCGCCGCACCATTTCTCCGATGGGAACTGTCAACCGTGCTTTTTGTGCGGGCGATTCACTATTACAGTAACACGACAATACCGCTTCCGCCCCGTCTGATTTCAGATTACCCAATTTCCAATGCGGAGCAGGGGTTGTAATATTGGGATAGATATTGAAATCCTTATCGACAAAGAAAACCGGTGTTTCGCTGACATAGCTTTTTGTTTCGGTACTATCGGAAAGCTCCTCCACCAATTCTTTCTCTGTCTTTCCGAAAATATCTGTCAAACTGTTTGCGTTCCAATGACACAGGGATAAATCAACAAGCTCCTGCGGTATCATTCCCAAATCAGCCGGAGTGACACGAAGATCATAAAGCTTTATGTTTTCACCGTCACAACTTCCTTGATGAACGAATGCCTCTGTAATACTATATTTGTGGATCAAATCAACAACAGCTTGCAGGTCTGTAATATTGTCCTGATTGACAAAAACTTGAATGCGCGGGGTAATCCCGGCATCTTTCAACAACTCGACAGCTTTTACAATTTCATCATACGCGTGCTTACGCCCTGTGTAATAATCGGTATTTTCTTTGCCACCAAACAGGGTGAGCTGCATTTTTTCAACACCCAGCGATTTCAGCCACGGAATATAGCTATCATCTCGAACCGCCCGCCAAATGCTCATCAACTCGTAGTGGGAAACCTGACGACTGGTTGAGAGTTCGTTTTCCAACGCCCATAATTTCTTATACTCCGGTAGATAGTCAGGTTCACGGTACCAGCTTGCTACTTCAATGCTGGAGGCAAACGGACGAAACGCTTCGGCTACAAATCGCAGGTCATCCGTTGTCAAGCAACCGTTCGGCGTATTGCCAAGCCAGCAATGGCGACATCTATTGGGACAACCCGCCATATCAAGGCAAGCTGTGATTTTCTCAAATTGCATCATACACCATTCTCCTCCTTTGCTTTTCTTACAGCAGCCTTTATGAATTCACCCTTTGCTGCTGTATATCTGTCTCGGTCATGCTCATACTCATTTTTTAATTTGTGCTTCAATGTGGCATATTCTGTTGCGATTTCCGGGTGCGCGATGAGATAATTCCGAAAAATCGGCTCATCATAGATCTCTGCTTCCCGCACATGGATATGGAACACTCTTTCCGCAAAACCCTTGTCGGTGTAACCCTTGAGGATGCAAAGAGGTTCATTTTTATTGGTCAAGCCTTCACCGTGCAGGCAGATGTACTCGGAGTGTTGTTGAAAGAGAACAATTATCTCATCAAAATCCGTGTCAGCAGGCACTTCTAACAAAATATCCACAGTAGGTTTTGCCATAAGCCCCGGAACGGCAGTGCTGCCGATATGTTGTATACGAACGATACAGTCGCCAAGCAGTCGCATAAGATTATCCTGCTCCTCGGAGTACCATTGCAGCCATGCTGGGTTATATTCGCTTAACACGATGGGATATATTTTTGCTTGTCTTTCTTCGTCAGTTTCATTGTCGAAGGGCGTAAGAGTGGGCTTAACACAAACTCAACGACGCATATTATATTTTTGTATTGCAGTCGCTTCAAATCCTACTTTCCGATAAAAATCTACAGCGTCGTCATCGGTTTCGGCCTTTATCGGCACTGCATACTGTTCCGTCAAAGCTGTTATCATGCCCTTACCAACACCTTGTGCACGGATATTTTTATCCACAGCAATATTGAGAATTTCCACATAGTCGGAATGTTTCTCAAAACCGCATATGCCCAGCAACTCGCCACTTTTTACCCAACCATATAGCTGCCAGCTATCATGGCGGCGAAATTCTGCCGCTTTTTTGTCCATCGCTTCCGGGGTTGGGTCAAACGCACTATATGCCATGATTTTTCGAACTATTGGGTTATCAAGATGCTTTTTGATGTCACGGAAAGTCGGGATACGCTTCTCATAAAGAGCCAACACAATTTTACCTTCGCTCTGCTCTCGCGTTTCACCCACATCTTTATAGCCCGCTTTTACATAGCAAAGGCGGTTTGTGATTTGGTCAATGGGAAAATCTAATGTCCAGCGGTTTGCATTGTAGACCGTAGCTTCGCAGAGGGTAATCGCAGTAGACGCAATGCCTTTTCCTTGCATTTCAGGTAAGACATAAATGCGGGCAAGATAGTATTCACCGGGCAACCCGCGCCCCCGTCGTTCCCAGAAAGCGACACCGCCAACCAACTCACCGCCAGCGAATATTTTATAGACATAACTATTCGGCCAACTCAGCCATTTTTCTATTTCATCCGTCCCGCGCAGATATGGGTTGCCTTCATCATGATAGATGTCATACAGACGTTTGAATGCCTTTTGCTGTATTGCGACTAAAGCTTCTGCGTCTGCAAGAGTAGCGGGGAAAATTTCGATTTTCATAGTATCACTCCTTTACCAATAACCTTCTCAAAAAACACCCGAAATCCGCTTGCCTGTCCACTATCTTCACTTGAACGGGATTCTGCTTTGTCGTAATAATATTTACCTGTTTGGATATCCACAGACAGGCAATCCAGCGGAAATCCTTCCACGCGCTTTGCGTGCGGGGCATCGACTATGTAAAAAGCGGTGGAAGCAATGTCCTCTCCGAAATACTCATATATTTCGCCGTCACGCATTATCAAACAAATGGCGTTGCGATATCGGGCAACCGCCCGACCTCCCAGCCCTTTGGCAATTGCGGCATAATGTGCAGTCATCTCGGCATCGCTAAGATGCTTGCCGCCTACCATTCGCACATGAACACCCGGTTGTTCGATTTCGGGTAATCCGTCAATATATAACCCTGTATCGCAAGCAAAAATGGGACGTTTCAACACGCCATAATAAGCAAGTGCTTTTATACGAGCGTTATCTAATGGTGTTCTGCCGTTTTCATTTGCTTCAGGAATCGCAATACCAGTCTCTTTTAATCCAATAATCTTCACATCAAGAGGTTCAAGCATATTTTTCATTTGAGCAAGTTTGGCGGGGTTTACCGTACCATAGATAAATGTGCTCATATAAAGCCCTTCTCTTTCAACCAGTCTACCGCCGACCGCAAACCCGCTACGGTTTTGACTTCCAACACGGCACGGCAATCATGTTCCTTTGCCAAATCAAGATATTTTACCAAATCCACGTCACCTTCGCCGAGCGGGAGGTGATTGACTCGCCCTTTTGCATCGTGAATATGCATATGGCAAAGCCTCTCAGCACGTTCCATGATTGCTTGCTCATCGGCGTAATCTGCGGCGGCATTATGACCAATGTCAAAGCACAAAGCGAACGCCGGGCTTTTTAGCAGCACATCCAAGCCTTCCCGCATAAACCCGCACCGCCCGTAATCGCCGCAGTTTTCCAAGCTGATTGTAATATTTTCATTGCCAATCGCCGCCGTACACTTATCACGAAAATCAGCCAGCTTTTGCAAATACTCCGGCTTGTACACTTCATAAAGAGCAACCTTGCCATCGGGCAAAGTGAAGTGGTCACCGCGATTCATGTGCATATTCAAAAGCGGAACACCAAGCTGTTTAGCTATATCAATGACTTGCAACGCGGTTTCTGTATAGGCTAAAACAACTCGGTTATTAAAAACACAAGGGTCAAGAAAGCCTTCGAGGTGAATGGTATAGAAAATACCGAATTTATCTGCAATTCGGCGCAGTTCATCCACGTTTAATATGTCTACCTGATAATCAGGTAAATCCATGCTGAGCTCAACAAAGTTAAGCCCTAATTCATGGCAGATGGAGGCACAGGCTTCCGCTGATTTTAGTTCAATTAGTGTTGGCATACCAAATTGCATGGTCATTCTCCTCGCTTATAAATCCAAGTACCAGATAAACTGTATCTCACCTTTGGCATATGGATCGTTATAATAGGCGTATTCGTCTACTCCACCGAGAACCGCGCCTTGTTTGTGATAAAACTTTACCGCCGGAACATTGTTGTTTTGGCACTCAATTTTCAATTGTGTCATTCCTTGCGTTCTCGACCATTCAATGGCTTTTTGAAACAGTGCATGGCCGATTCCTTGGTGTTTATAATCGTCTGTAACGCGAATATCCCACAGCACCGCTAAATCATTCCGGTCGCAGAGCATATTTATATCATTTGTTTTGGTAGCGATCGCCGCCGCTCCAATGGGCTTGTCGTCGTCAAATGCCATAAAGAAGCCCCAGTTTGATAAATCCCAGCGCAACCAGCGTGTCACACTCTCATCTTTACCGACGCAAAAATTCTTGATGTATGGTTTAACCGGATTTTCTTCAAAGGTGATTCCGCCCAAGCCATTATTCTGTTTAACGAGTCTATATTCGCGTTCAACACGAACCTGCATCGGTATTGTGTCGTATTGGGGGAAATATGTTGTATTGACCTGCTTAATCGTTATATTCATTCGCTTTCCGCCCCCTTCTTTTTGAAAATGTCTAAACTATGATGAGTAATGCCAACCATATCCTGTCGTTCGCAGATAGCAAAATGGTAGCGCATATACAGCGCAAACCCCTCTTCATCCATGGCGTTAACGGCATCTCGCATATAATTGGTGTACAAATCAGTTGATACATAATGCAGCCGTTCTACAGCAAACACGTCCATCAGTCTGTCTATATCGTCTTTGCGGACAAGTTCAAAAATGTCTTCCGGCACCGATATGGTGTCGAATGTCACGGGGTCTATTTTTCCACGCCTGATATAGTCCGCAATATCAAAAACCTTTCTTTGAAAGCCACTCCATATTAAACTACCATCACTTATGCAGTAGGCAACAAAAACTACGCCATCAGGTTTTGTTATCCGCAATGCTTCTGCGATTGCTTGCTGTTTATCTGATTCTGTATATAAATGATATAGCGGTCCCAATACTAAAGTGATATCAAAAGTATTATCATTGAACACAGATAAATCCAGAGCATTTCCCTGTGTAACATTGATTTGCTGCTCCGGCGTAATACTCGATTTGAAAATCTCGATATTGTGCGCGTTTAGCTCGACTGCCTCTACCGAATATCCCATATCTGCAATAGCTCGACTGTAGCGACCTGTCCCTGCTCCAATTTCTATAATTTTCATGCCAGGCTGCAAGAACTGGGAAATATAGCGCATCGTTGTCAAAAATTCAACTTTGCCATGATTGGGAAGAAGTCTTCCATCTTCATCGTATCTGTTGTAATAAGCCGCCAACGGGTCGAGCGTTACCCAATACCGTTCGAGTGTCTTTTCATTTTCGGATGTTGTTCGCTCAAACACGCCGCCGCAAGCGATAATTGTACGCCGACTGGCTTCGTTGTCGTCATCGCAGGTTATCAACACACGGTCAAGACCACGCTCACGGCACTTTTCAAGACAAAGAGCGAGCATAACTTTGGCATATCCTTTGCGCCGTTCGGACGGGCGAACTCCATATCCGATATGTCCTCCAATTTCAGCAAGATAGTCATTTAGGTAGTGGCGGAAATTTATCATACCCAGCACTCTATGGTCACTCTCACGCACAAGCATATACTGATCTGCTTCTACCCAATCAAGATTAGGCAATGTTTCTTTGTTTTCCATCAGGCGGCATTGCTCAATCCAAGCATGAATATCTTCAAATTTACGCAGACCGCTATCGCCGTTAAAATGACCACCGTCATCAAAAAACTCTTGCCGATAGGAACGGATTTCATCTATGTATTCTTCGCTGAGTTTAACCAGTGTCAGATGTTCAGCTATCATATTGCCTCCCATTCACTTTTAAGTATTGCATAGCAAGCCATATCGCCGCGTGTGCCATCTTTACGCACTTTATGCTCACGGAGAAGCCCTTCTTGTTTCATACCGTTATTTATCATTACCTTGCCTGATCCGATATTTGCCGTGTCGTGCAAGGCGCAGATTTTGTTCGCGTTCAATTCTGTAAATACAAAACGAATCACTGCACCTACTGCTTCGGTCATAATACCTTTATTCCACCATTTCGAGCCGATGCAATATCCCATATAGCAATATTCGTGGTATGTGGAAACAGTTTCGAGACCGATTGTGCCAATGAGTATATCGCCGTATACGATTGCCCAATGGTAATAGTCCGGCTTTTCATATTCGCTAACCCATTTTGTCAATATATCCGTTGTTTCCTTGACCGATTTGTGCGTATCCCATGACATAAACTTCGGAACAGCTTCGTCCGATGCCCAGTTATCGTACATGGCTTGTGCGTCTTGTAGTGTAAGACGCCGCAGTGTCAATCGCGGCGTAGTGAGGGTCACCGTACCCTTGTGTATAAGCATAAATCTATACCTCCGGTTTTAACTCAAATCGTTTTATCAATCTCATGGGATAGGTATAAAGCTCCAATGCGGTTATCTCCGCTTCGCCGAAAACGCCTGAGGTAAAAATGATTTCCTGCGCTTTCTGTATAGTCGCCACATCAAATATTCCAATCGTGCTGTGCATAATCGGATTGCCGTGTCGGATGGAGTTATACCAGCCGATACCCGTGCAATAATCCTCGAACTTTTCATGAAAACCATAATAAAAGTCTACCAGCGTCTTTGAATGCGATGGGTTCAGACAAAGCACGGCCGTGTCTGATCGTTCACCGCCGGGCGGCAAAATGCACATCGAAAACAGACCAACCTTGAATCGACATTGACGCAACGCATATTCTTCCGTCCATTGCAGTAAACCCTGTTCGTCCGCATCCTCGTAAGCGGCAATGGTGATATGCGGCGGCCATTCGTTAATCGCCTTTTGATAACCGTTTGCCACCAGCTTTTCTTGCAAGCGTAATATTTTTTGTTCTGTCGCTTCGTCGAAGCGTACCATCACAACATAGTTAGCCATCGTCACTACACCTTATATTCCAAATCGACCTATACAATACGGTAATCCTCTCCGCTGTAAGACATATCGTTCAGACGCGCAATTACACGCTTGCTCTCGTCTGTTTCCTTCAAAAACGACACACCACCCGCCGCGCCGTAAAATCCGAAATCGAGCAGCATTTCCGCATTATAACCGATCCATGCCGAAAAGAACAACGGTAGCATAAATCCGTGTGCGACTATAACAATGGTGTCATCAGTTGTCCTAAGGATTTCATCTCGGAACTTTGAGACGCGGACAAAAACATCCCTTGTACTTTCAGCGTCTTCAAATGGACGGTTATCAATCGACAGCTCCGACGGAATCGGCGCACCGTTTTCGATTAGCCATTTTACGGATTTTCCTATTGCTTCCGCGCCTCTGTACGCTTCGCGCAGTTCCGCGCGGTATTCGGGGGCTACTCCAAGATAACGCGCCAGCGGTTCCGCCGTTTGCTTTGTGCGGATTAAGTCGGAACAGTAAATTTTACAAGGCTTGTCTTGCAATTCAACAGATAGCCGTCTGCCAATATTTTCTGCCCGCTCTTTTCCCAAGTCGGTAAGTTCCCAATTCGTCCATGAACCGACCATGCCGTTATTATGATGAACTGCCTGTGTATGTTGAATTGTAATGATGTTTTTCATTCTCCATCCTCCTCAAGAAGATTTGCGTATGGGCATCCCTTCAAACACATACCGCAGTCATCACATTTTTCAATACTCGGAACCGGAAAGCCCAATTTACCCTGTGTAACTAAAATGTACCCGTGAGGGCAAAGCGAATAGCATTCGCCACAGCCCGTACAAATCATATTTTCTACCATGATTTTTACTTCGCCGCCTCCCATTCCATATAACCCGTCGTAAACGGCAGTTGTTCGAACTTCTTTGTCCCTGTATGCACAAAGCCGTTCGCGGCGTACCAATCCTTTAACACGGCGTTTTCTTCGACAATTCCGATGATGATTTTATTTCCACCGAGTTCAAGCACTTTCGTTTTGCAAAAGTCGAGCAACTTCTTCCCGTAGCCAATATGCCGCCAAACGGGGAGGATAGACACATCATTCATCTCATATATACCATCGCCCAGATCCGTAAGAGAAGAAAAGCCAAAGATTTCCCCGCCGCACTCATAGCCGAAAGGATAGTATCCGCTCTTCACTTTTGTCGCTAGTCGCTCGTCCGATATAAACGAAGTGTGTCCCGGCGCGTTCTCACGCGTCCAACCGAAGTCCTTTGCAACTGTGACGAAACTCTTGCGAATGACCTCGCCGTAAGCAGGAATATCGGCGGCGGTTAGCGGTTTTATTTGTGCGAGGTTTTCAGCTTGCAATCTGAAAGTAACACATCCGTCTGCACAGGTAAAATCCACCTCAATAGGTGACTTGCCATGACGAATAGCTTCTTCAAGCTTGTACAACTTTTGCACCGTCTTGGTGCAAAAGCCTCCTTCGCCGTTCACGGGTTCGGGGCAACCATATTCGCAGGTGTATGTATCACCGACTTCATGCCCGTTGCGACAACCAATTCTAATCCTTGTATCACCGGGACCATATATCCCGTCGATGACGGTAACGGTAAAGCGGTAATCTTCGTTAATCCACTTTTTCATTTTGCCACCCTCCATTCCGCAATAAACTGTGCAATCGATTGCTGGCGCTCACTTCGCTCTTCATTGACAGCTTTTTTAGCTACATCAAATATTGCTCTGGTCAATTTCCACTTTTCAAAGCATCTGTCCCGGCTGTCGCCGAACAAAGCAAAGGCGGTTAGCCCCATAACATAAACGCATGATATCTCGTCAATGGCTGCACCATCAATAAACTGCTCCGGAGAATACCATTCGCAGTCCGTATTCCAAATTCCGGACATGCCCTCGTACCAACCTTTTGAGTAAAAGTCTATATCGCATATAACTGCTCTCTCGTTTTTTAGGTCCCACATAATATGATCCTCATAAAAATCAAGAGCAGAATAGCCTTTTTCAGCCATATGCTTGTGGAAATCTAATATGTTCTCGAATATCTCATAATGCTTTTCCAAAGGCAGATTCTTAAACTCCTGACCGCCATCAGGCGTCCACATATGAATGGCGTCAACCCAGTCGAAAACCACAGCATACCCGCCGCCAATTTCCTCAGCCTTTATCAGGTTTATCACATTTGGGTGTGCCAAATCCTGATATGCAGGAACTGCACGTTTCAGACATTCAATTGCATCTTCGGCTGTTCCTGTATAGTTCCCAGTGGGCGTACCGGCGAATTTAACAAAATACTTGTTTTCGTCTTCTGCCATTCCAAAACATATATTTCCTGAGCCTTGATTATCAAAAATCTTGAATACCTTTCCATATTTACTGATAAACGAAAAGTCAAACGGTGCTTTGAGTTTATACGGGATACCGTCAATCCATTGGATATAGAAGTCTTTCAAATACCATTTCATTAGCGGAGAACAGCCTTCACTCAGAGCTTGCGCGTTCCGTTCATTCCAGCTTATTGTTTCGTGCAATTCTTCCGGTTTATGATATTTCATCCATATGATTGACGTTATCGCGGCGGTTACGATGTAGTATGTCAGCACATCCCAAAATGCTTGCGGAGGTTCTCCGTTAAAGTAACCACGAACAAACCCGGTTGAAAAATATGCGTTTTCATTCTCGCCGAATGTCTTGAAATCGTACCACGGATCGCCGTAATTGCCGAACCCTTCATCAAGCAAGTCAATTATATACAAGTCGCCGCCACTGCCGACCATCAAATTACCCTCATGGTAATCGCCATGCAAAAAACATTGTGGACGGTCATACAACCAGTTCTGATTTTTTCCAAGATAATCAAGTATTATATCGTTGCCTTCAAACGGTATACCCTCGCGGCGATATGCTTCAATCCGCTCATCAATAACGGCGGAATACCGCTCCTGCCAACTGGCGATCCCGACCGGCGCAGACAGGGTGTGTATTTCCCGAAGCGTTTCTCCCGCTTTCAATCCCAATACATACTGTTCCGTTTCAGACATGAGAGGCAAAACTTTTTCAGCGTCCTCACCGTCGAGCCAGCCTGAAAGTGAATAACAACTTCTACCACCTTCGCGCAACCCGAATCCAAGCGGCTCCGATATCAAAACGCCAAGCGTATAAACGCGCTCCATCATCTTATACTCAGCTTTTTTTCGATCCAGCTCCGAAATGTCAGACACGCGCAAGAGCATCCGTTTACCATCAGCGGTTTCGACGAAATATTTTTTATCGTCCGACCAGCCTTTTGTGATGGATTCGATTTTCACAAAGCTGTCGTAACCCGGAATATCGTGGAGTTTCATCCACAGCATCGCTTCAGTCAAAGCAGAAATGTCTCGTTTTTGTATAAATTTGCGTTGATAATTATCATGTTCTTTTTCACTGATGATTCGTAACGCCTGTTCAATGGGAAGCCAGACAACACTTGTGTTCTCCGCAATTTCCTCATCTGTCAAATGCAATTCATCTTTTTCGCCGATGACACTTGCCATGTAATAGCTACGTTCCTGCGTAAAATCATGCTCATAGCGGTTCTCGGTGATTTGTCCTAATTCTCCGATTATCTCGCATTGACATCCGGTTTCTTCCCAAATCTCACGTCGGGTAGCTGTATGTAAATCCTCACCCATTTCAACACCGCCACCCGGCAGGGTATATAGATCATACTTTCCCATGTAACAGAGAGCGATATTCTCATCCGCATCAAATAATATCGCGTTCACCGCGATGCGAGGCTCGGCAGCGGAGAGCTTATCCGAACCGGTGATTTCTTTATCTGTGATTGTTAGGATGTGTTTCATCTATCGCCCTCCATAATCCACTTGTGTCCCGCTGGATTCATCGTTTTTAACGCTGCCATTAACCATTCTTTCCGCTCCTGAGACATCCGCCCCATAGCGAGGTCATAATCCAGCTGGTATCCTTTGCGCTCTGTATCGGTTGATTTGCATAACAAGACTATTTCCGGTGCCAGATATTTAATTCCACGGCGACTTAAAATGGCATGTGACAGTGGAATCGAAACATTGTGATTTCTTGCGTATAAAAAATAATTATCAGATTTATCGTTAAACAAAACTCAATAAATGCCAACTTCTCCTGTCCTTTAGAAGCAAAATCCACAAGAGACTTCATCAGGCTTATCGGACGGAGTGAGCGATACCATATCGCATGTATTGGTCATACAGAAAATGTTTCGCTTAATCCTCATTTGATGCGAAATCCAAACTTGAATAAAATCCAAACCTTTTTACCCGAACCCACATATTCACTTTCGCTTTTAAATGTCTACCTGAATAATAATGATGTCATTATTTTAGCATGTATTATTAAATCTGTCTACCTAGCGACTATATAAATGCTACCTTTTTCATTCCTCTGCTCCTTGAACTTTATTAGGGAACCAATGCTTTGTCTTATTGACATATCTTACAAGCAACAACATGATAGGAACCTCTGTAAGAACGCCAACTGTGCATACAAGTACCACCGGAGAATCTGGCCCAAAAAGGGCGATTGCAACGGCTACTGCCAATTCGAAAAAGTCGGACGCGGCAATAAGAGAAGCTGGTGCAGCAATATTGTGAGGCAATTTAGCCCATATGCACATCTGATAAGAAAAGATGGCAGAAATAATGTTTTGAAGAACCAACGGCACGGCAATTAGAAGCACATGAAACGGTTTCTCCAATATGATATCACCTTGGAAAGTAAAGATGATAACAAGTGTTAGTAGCAGCCCCGCAGTTGTAATGCCATCAAACTTAGGCACAAATTTTTCATTAAAGTATTCTAACCCCTTTTTCTTTATCATCAGAACCCTTGTTAAAGCGCCTGCCGCCAAAGGGATTACAACAAAGAGAAAAATTGAAAAGAAAAGTGTATCCCATGGTATTTGAACATTATTTATACCGAGCAGGAACGATGTTATCGGAACAAAAAGAACAATGATCAGCAGATCATTTACTGAAACCTGTACAAGGGTATGAGCAGGGTCGCCTTTCGTGAGATTGCTCCATACAAATACCATCGCCGTACAAGGAGCCACGCCTAACAGCACCGCTCCGGTTACGTAATCCTGTGCTAACTCAGCCGGAATAAACGATTTAAAAATTACATAAAAGAAGAGGGATGCCAGTCCGAACATAAGGAACGGCTTTATCAGCCAACTGTTTCCCGTTGATATCGCTAAACCAAGTGGATTATTTTTAACATTCTTGATTGACTGAAAATCTATTTTCATCATCATTGGGTAAATCATGATCCAAATAAGCACAGCGATGGGTATGTTTTGTCCTGCATATTGGATCTTCTCAAGAGAATCAGGAATACCCGGTAAAAACTTGCCTATTAAAATACCTGCCGCCATACACAGGAGCACCCATAAAGTCAAATATTTTTCGAAAAACCCGATGCTTTGTTTCTTTTCATTGCTCATAATTGCCGCCTCATTTCTAAAGTTATTTAACTGCTTCGATGATATATGAGGCCACATAATCCTCTATGTTCTTATCGGGTACCCATGATGATAATATCTCTCGGCTGTTTTTCTTTGGTTCCAGCTTAATATCCTTAAAACCGGAGCGATAGAGCATAGATTTGATATTTTCTACATATTCGGCACCCGCAACGCAACCGGCCATCATGGCAATATCGTTTTTTATATCATCCGGCAATTCGGCGGTGGCAACAATATCAGAGATTGACAATCTGCCGCCTGTTTTAAGAACCCTGTATGCCTCCTTGAATACCTGCTCTTTATCAAGAGCCAGGTTAATAACACAATTTGATATGATGACATCAACTGTGTCATTTGCGACTGGGAGGTGCTCGATTTCTCCTAAGCGGAATTCAACGTTTTTATAACCACTTCCCACGGCATTTTTTCTGGACAGCTTAATCATTTCAGGTGTCATATCTACACCGATTACGAAACCAGTTTCACCAATTTGCCGCCTTGCAAGGAAACAGTCAAAGCCTCCACCACTTCCTAAATCAAGAACTACGTCTCCTTCTTGAAGTGACGCTATCGCAATTGGATTACCGCAGCCTAAACCCATATTCGCCTGGTCGGGCATATTTTGTAAATCATCTTCTGAGTATCCCAAGTTTTTAGCAGCCGCATTGTCATCAATGGCGGGGTCGCCACCACAGCATCCCGGACTGCAGCAGCAACCGCTTGAACCCTTCAGCGCGACTTGAGAATAGTTTTTTCGAATCTTTTCTCTGAGTTTCTCTTTGTCCTTCATAAAAACACCTCCAAAATTATCGTATTATGCTTATTTCATTTCAATGCAATGACCACAATACAGTTCCACGCATATCCCACAGCCATTACAATTCTCACTGTCAATTTCCATTCCATGTAATCGCACCAGTTGGGCATCCATTCCAAGGTTTGCATATGAGGTTGTCAGAAGAGCAATTAGATTTGTCAATGCATGCCTTTATATTTCTCACCCTCTGGCCTTTTGCAAAAGCTTTACAACCTCATCAGTTTTGAGAACCTTACCATAAGAAACTACTTTTCCATCTACCACCAAGGCGGGAGTTGTCATCACGCCATAAGCTGCAATCTGAGAAAAATCGGTTACATGGTCGATCGTTGTATCCATCCCGAGCTGCTCCAATGCGGCTTTTGTCGCTGTATCCAATGCATTACACTTAGCACATCCGCTACCCAGCACCTTGACGCTTGCGCCTTTAACTTTTGCAGTTTCAGCCTTTACCATGCTTTCTGCATCGCAATTTTCGCCGCAGCAGGAGGTTGTTTTTGCTTCTTTGTTTTTCTTTCCAAACAGTGCCATAATAAATCTCTCCTTTTCAAAAAATTGAATTCTAAACAATTAATGGGGCTATAGCGTTGAAAAAGTACCCTACTATTATTATGCCTACAGCACAGACCCCGATGAAGAGCGCCATCAATTTGGGTTTTATGACTTTGCTTAACATGATTAGCGATGGCAGTGATAAGGTGGTAACGCCCATCATGAAAGCCAAGACAACGCCAAGTTGTGCTCCTTTGGCGAGAAGGGCTTCTGCAATCGGAATGGTGCCGAAAATGTCAGCATAGATGGGAATTCCTATTATCGTCGCCAACGGAACTGCCAGCGGATTTCCGGTTCCTAAGATTTTAACAATCCAATCCTGCGGGATCCAGTTATGGATGACGGCGCCTATTCCAACCCCCACCAATATATAGGGAAAGACCTTTTTGAAAGTGTCGATTACCTGCTCTTTGGCAAAAACCAATCGGTCACGTCTTGTCAGGTCAGGAGCGTCAATGTCAACATTTCCTCCTCTGGAAATGAATTTTTCGACGTATTTTTCCATATGCAATTTTTCAATGATGGTACCTCCGACAATGGCGATTACCAAACCGAGCACCACATAAAGAATAGCTACTTTTGTTCCAAAAATACTCATCAAAAGAACCAATGACCCTAAATCAACCATAGGAGAGGAAATAAGAAACGAAAAGGTTACTCCTAATGGTAGTCCCGCACTGGTGAAGCCCATGAACAATGGAATGGATGAGCAGGAACAAAAGGGTGTCACCGTTCCCAACAAAGCAGCAACGGTATTCGCGCCAATTCCATGAAAGCGTCCCAGGATTCTTTTAGTCCTTTCCGGTGGAAAGAAACTCTGAATATAAGAAATAATGAAAATTAAGACGCAAAGTAAAACTACAATCTTGATCGTGTCATAGATAAAAAACTGTGCACTGGCGACCCAACGATTACTGATATCCAGCCCCAAAGCCGATAACCCGCTACCTATCACATCATTGAGCCAGTTCATGCCGAGTATTTGATTCTGAAATAAGTCCCAAATAGCTCTTAATACTTGCATTGTGATAAAACCTCTCTTTCATACTTGGACAGTCATATCCAAAAAACTTGATGTATAGTGTCTGAAAAAAGCCATTTTATTAGATAAATGGCCTTTACAGACAACAATTACTTTCTTCAGTCACTGCATTTGGCGTGATGAGCTCTCCTAAAAGTGCCATAGCTTCTCCGCCACCCTTTTCACTTATTTTATAGTACATCCATTTTCCTTCAGGTCTGCTATCCACGATTCCAGACTCACAGAGAATTTTCATGTGATAGGACAGCGAAGACTGCGGCATATCAAGCTGTTCTATCAGAACACATGCACATTTTTCACCGCTCCGAAGTAACTCAAGGATACGCAGCCGCTTTTCGTCGCAGAAAGCTTTGAATACCTTTACTTGATCATCATATGTGGTAACTATGTTCTCACCTCAAATCCAAAATACTTGATATGATATAGTATATGCTTCAAATCCAAAAATGTCAATATGAATGGAAAAAACTTTACATATAATATGAATGGAAAAAACTTTACATATAATTTGAAAAGGGTGAGTTGGCAATGTAAATGCAACCTTTGGTTTAGGTACAACCCCCGGCAAAGTTGACACTGTAAAATGCACACCTCTCTCTAAATCGTTAAGCGAGGGTATGGAGCAAGGCAAAATTCCTCGGAGAAGGTGTGCCGATTTTATTTAGGTGTACCCATGAGGTAGTGCTATTTTTATAAATAAGTGCGAAAAAGCCCTATTTCAAGCCATTTTTGGGCATAAAATAAGAACGCTAATTTTGATAACCACTGTATCAAAATTAGCGTTCTTATATGGTGGAGGCGAGGAGAGTCGAACTCCTGTCCGAAACCGTATCCACGCAAGCTTCTCCGGGTGCAGCCTGTAATTTAATATTCCCTAGCATGATCCCCTACAGACAGGGTAACATGTTCGGTATCCTTTAAATCGACCAAAGCTCAAGGCTAACACTTTGGCAGTTCCAGCGCTTAACCTTCCCGCGCAGAAGGCCTGACTTAATGACGCCAGCTACCCGAGGTGCAGGAACCCCGGACTGACGGGCTACCTAATTAGGCAGCTGCTAAAGCGTAATTATCGTTTTTAGCGTTTATTTTTAAGTTTCTCGTTTTTTAAAGAGGCCTACGAGAATCCTCTACCCGCTACTTGGGTCTCAACAATCCCGTCGAAACCTTTACGCCCCCATATTAAATTTTCAAATTACGTTATATCCAATTAGCTTTACTAAATTCCTTATATAAAAATCTTAATTTAACTTTTTGCTTCTCTGATAATACTCTTCACTTATTACCACAAAATCCGATACTTAAAACCACTTTTTATGTTAGTATAAGCATCTATTACAAACTAGGTTACATATGCGAGCAGCAAGTAAAATTTGCAACTGCTACTTTCAAAAATGCAAGAGAATAGGTTTGTCACAACAATCCTTAATAGTTCTCCTTTATCTTCCTGTCAATATCCCTTTGGGCATCCCGAGCTGCAATGTCAGCTCTTTTGTCAAAAAGCTTCTTTCCTTTTGCCACACCAAGTTCCACTTTGACCTTTCCATGGTTAAAATAAAGCTTTAACGGAACCAGTGTCAGCCCTTTTTGCTGAGTTAAACCAGTGAGTTTGTTTATCTCATATTTGTGTAAGAGCAGCTTCCTGTCCCTTTCAGGATCTTTGTTAAATATGTTTCCCTGTTCATAAGGACTTATGTGCATTCCAATAATAAAAATTTCGCCTTTATTAATAGTCGCATAGCTGTCCTTAAAATTGACCTTCCCTTGCCGTATTGACTTCACTTCAGTTCCTGAAAGCTCAATTCCTGCTTCATAGGTTTCCTCTATATAATACTCATGTCGTGCTTTTTTGTTATGCACAATTACCTTAACATCTTCTTTAGCCATCTCTTCTTCTGTCACACTCCATTAAAAGAATGCTCTATTATTTATCCTAATGCTTACACAGACAAAAATAACCCTTTTAATGGGCTATAACGTCAAAAAGTTATTTTCAATTAACATCAGCTTTCCGACAAAAATCTGTTTTAAAAGCTGATTTAATTACTATTACATTATAACAAATTTAAAACCTATGTCAAGTGCTATGCAGCTTTTATTATCGACCTCTTTTTAGTTCATATGGTACTATATTCCATGTGCCAAGTAGATATGATATGTGTGTAGTGGAAAGCCAATTGGCTTTATTCAGTTACTGCACACATATCATTATAAACTTATTTAATCAATCTTCAGGTAGGAGTACTAAATTTCTCTTGGCATGTTCTGATGCATTAATCGTAATGCCGCTTCCAGTCACGTTCTCCAGTGAATTATTTTTTTCATTGGCAAAAATATCATATATCTTATATTCTGTATTGCCATCATCACCTGTACCAGTGTCTATTGTAAGACCATCCACCACAACATTTTTTAGTGTTGTACCAGTTGCATTAACTGCTAGAGCTCCTATAGTTACCGGTATTCCAGCTCTTACACTGGATTTTATAACAAGGTTTTCAAATGTTACATTTTCAATATAAGCATCTTTAAGCGAAGCAAATATACCACCTGCTTTACTTTCATCTTGATCAAGCTTTCTGCTCAATATATTAATACTAATGTTTTTTAATCTAAATCCGTTGCCGAAAATCTTGCCGCTAAAATTATCAATCATTTCCACAGTGAGACCTTCAAAATCTATATCATTTTCAAGTATATAACCATCAATAGGTTTACCTGCTGTATCCATTCCTGTAAACCCGTACTTGCTAGCTGTTTTGAGCTGCTCTGGTCTGTTTATTCGAAGATAATTACCTTCAATATATTTTAAGTGAACAACCTTATCCGAGGTGTTTTTTTCATATTGAATAATTGAATTTTCAATTATCTCATCTTTTCTAGCTCGAATTTGTTTCCTAATATTATCATCATCAGTTGTTAATTCATAGCCAAGCTTATTTATATATAAATCTGATGTATCCCTCAATACTTCTTCAGTGCTTTCCTGAGCTTCTACATAATCTATCTTTCTAAAATAATCAGCGAATTCATCGTAAAGCTGCGCATAAACATCAGCATCCGATGGAATCAGCTCCTCATGAGTATATTCTGTAAAATCATAGGCTTTAGTGCATGCCTTATCCTGATAATAACCAAAAAATGTGAAATTATCCTTTGCTATTAGCTTCACCACCGCATCTGACAATTTCTGAACTGGTGAACTTGTAGTAATATTTTTTGAAAACATCACTTTGTCTGTAGCAGTATCTATATATTCAACTTTACCCTGTGATATCCATCTAGCATAGATTTTCATATCACCGTGCACCCTGTCTTCATCAAAATCCCATCTGTCTTCGGCTTTAAAGGAATAACCAATGACATTCCCATTTGTATCCAGTATATCCTCTTTGTCAGTATACCACCCCGCAAGTATATATCCATCCTTAACAGGCTGAATAAGCATATTTGTGGTTCCTGAAGGTTCAAATACATACGAATTCTCCATGTAATACGTATCACGAATCTCACGTGAATTTATAATCCCACCAAGAGAATCATATAACACGTTGCAATTATAATGCCAATCACCTGGATCAATACCCGACTCTACACTTGAGCATGCTGAGGTGAGCACAATTCCTGCTATCAGAATTCCTATAGTTATAATTCGATATAAAATCTTTGCTTTTAACCTTGCTCTTACCATTGTTGTTCTACTTCCCCCTTAACATCGTGAAATTATAAAAATTCCTTAAACTCATGTCCATCCTCACTCACGAAGCATTTAATAAAAGCTCGCAGTGCAATTTTGATATATTAATCGCGATGAATCGTATGTTAAATTTACCTATTTAAGCCAAACCTTAATGCAAAAAAGGATCAATAACGCAAGTAATCCAAAAAAGACAATGCCAAAAAGGAGATATGAAGAACCTATGCCAGCTACTACCTTTAATAGCTCTCCTTTGGAGAGCTTTATGGTTTCCTTTTCATCATTCTTTCTTCTGGATTTATCTAAATCAAATCGTCTATAAATTGAACGTGGCACGCCGTCAATATGCATATCTGCAATCACACGACCATCATCCAAATCATCCTTCCGCGGTTTTTTTAGTCCTTTTTTTAGCATAATATGCTCCCTTATTCCTGACCATACAGGTGACATGCAACTATATGCCCATCTTCGATTTCCTTTAACTCTGGAACCTTCTGTGAACAAATACTCATACAGCTTGCGCATCTTGTACGAAATTTACATCCCGAAGGTGGATTAACTGGGCTTGGGATGTCCCCTGTCAGTATGATACGATTCGTTTTTATATCTGGATCAGATACCGGCACCGCTGATAATAAAGCTTTTGAATAGGGGTGCAGTGGATTATCGAAAACTCGGCGCTTATCGCCTATTTCCATCATACTTCCAAGATACATGACACCGATTGTGTCTGATATATGCTCAACAACCGACAAATCATGTGATATAAATAAATACGTATAGCCAAACTGATCCTGAAGATCCATCATCAGATTTATTATCTGTGCTTGTATTGAAACATCAAGCGCACTTACAGGTTCATCGCAGATAATAAACTTTGGGTTTAGTGCAACAGCCCTTGCTATGCTTACCCTCTGCCTCTGTCCACCAGAAAACTCATGGGGATAGCGATAAAAATATTGAGGAGGAAGTCCGCAATCATTCATAACCTTGAGTATATATGATCTGTACTGAGCTTTAGGCACGATGTTATGTTCCCGCACCGCTTCACCAATAATCTCCCCAACAGGAAGACGTGGTGAAAGACTCGAATAAGGATCTTGAAAGATCATCTGCATTTGAGGACGAAGTTTTCTTAAGTTACGAGGTGATATTTGGGCAAGATCCTTGCCATCAAACAAAACCTGCCCAGCTGTGACTTCGTGAAGTCGCAATATTGTACGCCCCACAGTAGTCTTTCCACAGCCTGATTCACCAACCAAACCCATTGTTGTCCCACGCTTTATAGTAAAAGAAACATCGTCAACTGCCTTAACAAAAGCTCTTCCCTTGCCAAGGGTAAACCTGGATATGGGATAATACTTTTTAAGATTATTTACAATTAAAATATTGTCATTATTATTTGTATGGTTTCTGTCAATTTCCATAGTGGTTTACTTTACTCCTTTGCATTCTCTTCATCTATATTCTCTTCATCACGAAGGCTACTTTCATTATACAAATGGCAAGATGCGAAATGTGTCGATGAAAACTGGATCATTTCAGGATAATCTTTCGAGCATATATCTATACACTTGTCACATCTATTATAAAAATAGCAGTGATCTGGCATATTAATTGGGTTAGGAACCTGCCCCTTAATACTAAAAAGACGATTTCCCTGTATCTTGTTACTTGGTTTCGACATCATAAGCCCAATAGTATATGGGTGCTTAGGATTGTGAAAAATTTCCCTGACAGTACCCTTTTCAATAATCCTTCCAGCGTACATAACAACTACATAGTCTACCGTTTCTGCTATAACGCCAAGATCATGTGTAATCAGCATAATACTGCCATTGATCTTGTCCTTCACGTTTCTTAAAAGTTCCAGTATCTGCGCTTGGATAGTGACATCTAATGCTGTTGTAGGTTCATCCGCAACAATCAATCTTGGGTTACATAAAAGAGCCATTGCAATCATCACGCGCTGACGCATACCACCGGACAACTCGTGGGGATAGCTATTATATATCTTGTCTACCATAGCTATACCAACTTGGTTCATTAACTCTTTGGTTCTTGCCCTAGCTGACTCTGCAGTTGATCCTTTTTCATGCAGGAGTATAACTTCATCCATCTGCTCACCAATTTTAAAAACAGGATTTAAGCTTGTCATTGGTTCCTGAAATATCATAGCTATATCTTTGCCACGAATTTTATTCATTTCGTTTTGTGGTACTTTGGTAACCTCATAGCATTTGCCATCCTTTGCCTGATAACGGATGCTTCCGCCTACAATCTGCCCCTGCGGAGCTTGTACAAGCTTCATAAGTGATAAACTGGTTACCGACTTTCCACATCCTGATTCACCAACTACACCAACAATTTTCCCTTGTGGAATATCAAAAGATACTCCATTGACGGCTTTGACTGTCCCTACATCTGTAAAAAAGTAGGTGTGTAAATCTTCGAATTCGACAACGTTTGAAGTATCCCTCATTGTAGTAAGATATTCCGCTTCAGGAACATTTTTTCTGGTCTTGTTTTTCTCAAATTCCCTTATAATTTTATTGTTTTCCCTGCTTATTCGGTTCTCCTCACGAAGTGTCAAGTACTGTGTATCGTCAACACCTTCTATCTTTTTGCGTTTAAATAGTTCTCGTATTCCCATTGTTTTACCTACCTTTTCATCCTTGGATCAAATGCGTCTCTAAGACCATCACCGATAAAGCTAAAGCCTAATACCGTGATAACAATTAATATACCTGCAGGAACCCACATGTTAGGATAACTTGCAAGTATCTCCTGCCCTTTTGATGGATCGGCTAGTGCAATCATTGACCCCCATGCTGCCCTGGGGAATGGAACGCCTAATCCTAAATAAGAAAGAGTGGACTCATAAAGTATAACACCGCCAAGACCTAAAGTTGCACTCACAATCAACTGAGGCATTGTATTAGGAACTAGATGCCTAAATATCTTATGCATAGTCTTGATACCAGTAGTCTCGGCTGCCATCATAAATTCCTGCTCTCTTAGCATTAAAATCTGTCCCCTGACTATGCGAGCAGCTCCCGTCCATCCCATCAATGTAATAAACGCCATTAGATAATATATCCTATGTTCAGCAGGTATTGATTCAATTGAAGATATTGTTGCCGAAAGTATTAACAAAATTGGAAGACCAGGGAGTGATGCAAAAATATCCACAATCCTCATGATTAACTGATCTACCCATTTCCCAAAATATCCTGCCAATCCTCCTAGAATGACTCCAATGAAGATTTCTAAAAAGATGACAATGAAAGAAATTATCAATGATATCCTTCCACCATACATTAGGCGTGTAAATATATCAAAACCTGATGTATCGGTACCAAGCCAGTGTTCTGAAGATATTGGCGCTTTAAAAAGAACAACTGTCTTTGATTTATCAAAATAGGTGTATGTTTTTCCGTCTGGACCAGTAAAATCTGCAGTAGTCACCATGTCTGAAACGCGCTCTATTCTAAAAACTTGAGTTTCCTTATAACCCCATGTCGCATCAATAATCATAGGTCCAATGAATGAAAAGGCAAACACAAAGATAATCATAATAAGTCCTGCAACAGACAGTTTGCTTTTAAAAAAACGTTTAGCAACCATTCTTCCAGGTGAAATAACTCTAAAATTCTGCTCTAATACTGCTTCGTCATTAAAATCTGTGTAACTTTGTTCAGTCTGCAACATAAATCCCCCCCCTAAGACAGTTTGACACGCGGATCAACAACCATGTACATCAGATCTGATAAGAGCATGCCTGAAACTGTAAGGATAGACAAAAACATGTTATAGCCCATAATAAATGGTATGTCGCCTTGCAGTGTTGCCCTTAAAGCCATGTAACCAATGCCAGGTATAGCAAAAACCGTTTCAGTTATCATCGCTCCTCCAAAAAGACTAGGGAGCATACTCGAAAGGGAGGTTACCAGTGGTATCAACGTGTTTCTGAATGCATGCTTATAAACAACAGTAGTTTCAGATAAGCCTTTAGCCCTAGCTGTCCTGATATAGTCAGAATTCAAAACTTCAAGCATGTTTGTCCTTGTGAATTTCATTGTACTACCAACATTGAGCACAGTTAAAACAGTAATAGGAAGCACAAGATGCCATGCTTTATCAAGGAAAATTCGTATGTGCGCATCCGGGGCAAAGACCTTAGTTGCGGTAGTTAGGCCTTGCAATGGAAAAATTCCAAGTCTAATTGAAAAAACATTCATAAGCAGTGCTGCTAAAAAGAATGATGGCAAAGCAGTCCCAATCATGGCAAACACTGAAACAGTGTAGTCGTATGGGCCATATTGCCTCACTGCGGCTTTAACTCCCAGCGGAATGGCAATGATAATTTGAAGGATGTAGGAGATAAAAGCAATTATAAATGAAGTCCATACATATTCCCCCAAAACAGTCTTAACTGGTTTACCATATAAGAAAGAAAACCCCAAGTCACCTGTAAAGGTGCTTTTCAACCAGCTAAGATAGCTTTTTAATATTCCTATAATGCTTTTGTCTGAAAGACCATACAACTTTTTTAAGTGATTCACATCTTCCATGGTCATCGAACCATTTGCAAGCGCTGCTGCCGTTTGATTATCAATATAATCAGCTGGCATAAGCATGGAAAGCATATATATCAGTACTGAAACCCCAATAAGAATAAGCAATGCAAGAAGCAGCCGTTTAATAATATAGTTCAACATAATTATCCTCTATCTAATACTATAGTGAAAAATCCATTCGTTTATTGCTTATAATACACCTTGATTGATGTGCATTTTTTGCCGTAGTAATAACTATTGTGTAAGTTATGAGCACAAGGCTTGAACTCCAAGTCCAAGCCTTGCACTCCATAATAGTTATTTGTGATCTAAAATCTTTTAGTATTCTATTATTTTAATTCTACATTCCAAACAAAGTTAAGCGGATCCTGGAAAGGTGTTACTGCATCTCCACTAAACAGAGTTGATTCATTAATTACATCAGAATTAAACACAAACATGTTCTTTCTTTGGTATGTTGGGATCTCTACTGCGATTCCTGTAGATAGTTCCAAAGCGCGTTTGTAAATTGCCTTACGTTCCTCTGTATCAAGAGTGGAACGTCCTGCCATGATGAGTTCGTTCAACTCTTTGAGCATAGCCTTTTCTTCGTCTGTACCATTCTGGTACAGATAGTAAAGCCCGGATCTAGCTGCTGAAGTACCTTGGTTTACAGCGGGATCCGAATGCCAAATTTGGAACATATCTGGGTCAACACCACCACTGCCCCACGCTGCAGCCCAAACATTAATACCTGATTCATAGGCTGTACTTAGCTTATTTAAGAGGTTCTTATCAGCTTCAATATCAACCTTTACACCAATCTTAGCCAGAACTTCCTGTGCATCGATAAATATCGAACCTGCAGGATGGTCTTTTGCTTCTGATGGAAGTGTAAACTTAAATGTAACCTGTGTTCCAGCTTTTTCATGTCCTTCAGGATAAGACATAGTGTTACTTCCCTGATCATAAATGTAGCCAGCTTCTAGGAACAAAGCTTTTGATGCCTCGCCAGTTCCATCATAGGGGTACAGATTACCAGGATCGTCCGGATATGCCCAAAGAACCTTCGTCATTGTTCTATAGTTTACACTAGCAAGCTCACCATAGTAGTTATCCACTGCAAGCTGAACATTCAAAGCATGAGCGATAGCCTTCCTGACCTCAAATTCAGGAATAGCCTGCCCTTGGATACCAACATATCCGTATCCATCATTGTCTACTAATGTATAGTTCAGTTTGCCATAATTCCCTTGTCCTTCTGTAATATCGTTAATAATTTTAGTTGAAGCAGAAGGATCTGAATAATGTACTGTTCCTGTAAGCACTGCATCTAACTCTGCGCCCAACGAAATTTCTTGGTAACGGAATGTGTTAATTTTAGGTGAACCAAGTAGAAAACTATCGTTTGCTGTATAGGTTACCACATTATCTTTAGATTCCTGGAATACATATGGACCTGCACCAACTGGTTTAGTATTCTTTGTCTTAAGGAATTCTATAAATTCCTTTTTACCAACATCAACACCATTTTCGTTAAGTGTGCCGGTATAACCATCGGTATAGTAATGTACGGGAGCTACATTTACTCCTAGCTTGAATATAGCAGTCGGGTCTACACCGTCTAATACTATTTTAATATATTCTCTTTCAACACCATCATCAGAAATCATCTTTCCTGATGTTATACCACTAATACTTTTAACTCCACCGGCAACCTGTCCTTCCTTGGAAATGTATTCCTGGCGAATATAATCCTGAACTGACAGCTCTCCAGCTTTTTCGTAATTTATTCCTGCGTCGGATAAGTCATATCCATAATCTTTCAGAATATTATCCCAATAGATTTTGGCATCTACAGTATCCTTTGACAGATCGTAAACAGTGCCATTATTATCTGTAAAGACACCAGCCTCATCTAGTTCACCAAAACCCCACATAACCATTCCAAATGCTGCCTGAAGATTTTCACTGGCTGATACTTGCTCTGCTGTATAAGGTTTGAAGTATGATGGGATGTAGCTTGGATAAGCTGCATTTACATAATCAATAATTTCCTGCGCAAACTTTTCACCGGCACTATCCAAGTAGCCCCAGAAAGCCTTTTGTTGTGCTTCTGTTACACCATTTGCCGGATTAATGACCATAGTTCCATCTTCTGCAGTCTTAATGCCTGCCTCTAAAATGGCATCAACTAGGCTAAGAGCCTCAGCACTGGTCTGTAGACGATATTCATTCATACCTTTTATTTTCATCGTATAAAAAGTTTGGGAGCCATCATAAAATGGATCACAAACCACATAAAACGAAAAAAGAACGTCTTTTGCAGATATGGGTTGGCCATCACTGAATGTTAGGCCATTCTTAAGAATAAAAGTGTAGGTCGAAGAAGAATTGTCTGCGCTAACTTCCTGCTTATAGTCGTACGCATATGAAGGATCATTGATACCTGCAGATGGCGCACCATCTTTGTCATAGAATAGCAGACTAATCTGTGTCATATCAGTTACGTCTGTGTCATATGCTGATGAAGCAAAGAACGGACTGAACTTTCCATCTAATGTACCTGTGCTAACAACGAGGGGATTTGTTGCATTACTCCCTGTCCTCGGTGTTACAGATGCATCATATCTGTTTTGAGGAACATCAGGAAGCACTTCCTTAGGCTTTGCTGTTGTAGGGGCTGCTGTTGAAGGGGCTGCTGTTGAACCATCAGATTCCTTAGTGCCTGTACCACAGCTTGTTGCTGATAAAGCAAGTGCTAATGCCAGTACTAGCATAAGCACTCTTAAGATAGTTTTGTTTTTCATAAACATCCTCCTTATAAATATTTCCCACCTAATGCCAATATTTATATGGTACATCTTTATCTTGTGTTATATAACTTTTTAAATATGTAAGCATTCAGTGGTTTCCAAAAATTATTATGTATAGAATTATCACCTTTCAAGCAAAATATGGATAAAAAGTTTCTATACATTTATCTAAGTATACCACAATTTCTATAATGAAAACAGCTATTTTCTAATTTCATCTAATCCATTTTGTGGCTATTTGTGACTATTTGAGTACCCGTGTTGGCTAAGCGAATGAATAATCATAATATTTAACACGGCTAGTTACAGCAAAGCTTAAGAAAAACACCGTTTAAAAATTAACTTTGTAGTACTATTTTGGGATAAGGGATTGAGAGAATATTTTTTGGACATACAACTTTTGAAGTGATAAAATATTACAAATAGCACTTATATGGAGAGATTTATTTGAAAACTGCATATTTAAATGCAATCACAAATGATTTGATTTCAAATCATGGTTACATGCCAATTAAAAATGGTGATAGATTCACTTTATACGATAACTATCGCGGATTTGAAAAACGGGGTCTACTTAATTATGTAATATTGGAGCTGGTTGATGTAGATCAAATGTCTTCCGAAAGCTTTAGAGATTTTGCAAAAAGAAAACTGGAATGGCTGAGTTCAATCAGAAGCATTAATTTACACGAGCATATTGTACTACTCCAGGTCTATTTGTTTTCACAAAAACCCAGGGAAGAAGAGATGAAAGTAATCGATTTCCTTCTATCACATGCACATAACGAAAGTCCCATTGAGATAATTGTGGTTGATTTTGATTCAGGGGAAGTTTATGATTTGACCCATTTAAAAAATGTTGGGAGGGATATTCTTACAACATTAAACAACTACATCAAAAGTGATTTGTCCAATTTTCACAGACTAACAGATGTGGAAAGCATGATTAACATTGAGACACCGGCTCAACCCTTAAAAAAGGTTTCAAATATTTCGCCTGCAACATATACCATTATTGGCATAAACATCTTTATCTGGGTCTTAGGACGAATTCTTTTGAGAATGAATGGTTTGGATTCTACAATTATTTTTGGTATTAAAATAAATCAGCTTATTCTCCAAGGAGAATATTGGCGGCTTATAACTCCAATGTTTCTGCATGCTGACATTATGCATCTATTTGCAAATTCATTTTCTCTATATCTATTTGGAGAAGCAATTGAACACATTATGGGAACAGGCAAATTTATTTTAATATACTTGCTTTCAGGTTTGCTTGGTAATGTCGTAAGCTTTGCTTTCAGCGCTAATCCATCTTTAGGCGCATCAGGAGCCGTTTTAGGTGTAGGTGGAGCGCTTGTATATGTATGGCTAAAAAACAAAGATGCTTTTCGCAGCAGTCAAAGGCAGTATCTCTCTTTAGTTTTTATGGCAATATTTAATGTCTTTTACGGTTTTTCAAAACCCAATATTGATAATTTTGCCCATGTTGGTGGCTTTATAGGAGGCTTTTTATTGTCAGCAGCCTTTTATAAAAGTACAGACTCCATCCCTTAAAATCCAATTAGCTACAATTGGCTTTTATCGTTACATTGGAAAGAAGACTTTCCTGTGTAACCTATCAAACAAATATATCTAAGTAAATGATTTTGTTCTTAAAATCTTTCCGATGTGTCTAATATATTTGGTCGATTATTTCCCATATGTCTTGCAAGAGATGGTTGTGATGTTATAATTAAGGCATCCTTTGATTGTTATTAATGAGAGTTACCATCATCTGTCCAATGCTTTTACTACTTTTAAACAGGAGGTCGTTTTTGTTGGAATCAAAGCGCACATGTTCTAATTGTATCAAAGGCACCAAAATCGCTGTCAACAGCGATATATTGTGCAGAGAAAACGGGGTGGTATCACCTGACTATATTTGCTCAAATCATAGGTTCGCGCCTAAGGAGAAAACCTTTAAAGAGCTCAATTATAAATGTATTGATTGCGAAAACTTTATTGAAATAAATAATTTAAAAAGCCATAGCTCAATTGGGATTTGCCAGCTGTTCTCAGTACGAAGATTTGATGGCTTTAAAAGAAGTGCATGTTCTAAGCTTATCAAAAAGCAAAAAAGCGAAGTTTCATAGAACGTTAACCACCGACGAATCTGTGTATAATTACAGTTGAAACTAGTGTTTTGGTCCTATAACAATTTTTTTATCCACAGTATCCACATTTTTATCCACAATAACAACATTATTCAAATAAGAGGGATTCGAGAGATTTCCACATTATTCACATTCTTTTTGCTCACATTTAACATGCTTTTTACGAAAAAGTGTCGGATAATGTCGGAATTTGTCCTAGGACTTTTGTTTCACTTACATATGTCTACATAATACACTATTTTTCTCCCATTACGATAAAAGACAATGTAGAAAACTACTATTCCCCAAGTTTGAGACTAGGAATTGCATTTAAGCTCATTTTCGAACTATTGCCTTTGATATATTCAAAGTAAGCAGCACTGGCAATCATTGCTGCATTATCTGTGCATAATCTTATATTAGGGTAATACACTTTAATTCCTCTTACCATCGCACCTTTTTTCATCTCTTCCCTTAAAAGAGAGTTTGCTGCAACGCCACCAGCTATGACAATCTTATCAAGATTATTTGCTAGAGCAGCCTCTATTGTATTATGAACAAGCACTTCAACAACTGCAGACTGGAAACTAGCCGCCACATCATCTACTTTTATCTTGCTACCACTTTGCGTAATCGTATTAACATAGTTTAAGACTGATGTTTTTATTCCGCTAAAACTAAAATCGAGGCTATCATTAAAGTACACCCTGGGAAATTTTATAGCATTTTTGTCGCCACTCATAGCAGAATGATCTATAGCAGGTCCCCCAGGATAGCCAAGACCAATGACACGTGCTACTTTGTCAAAAGCCTCACCGGCTGCATCGTCCCTCGTCTGTCCTAATACCTTGAATTTTAAGTACTCCTCTACCAAAACTATATGGCTGTGTCCACCTGAGACAACAAGGCATATAAAAGGTGGTTCAAGCTCCGAAAATTCAATATAATTTGCCGCAATATGTCCTTCTATATGATGAACACCAATAAGATCTTTCCCGGTTGAATAAGCTATCGCCTTTGCAGCACATAGCCCTACAAGTAATGCACCTACAAGACCAGGTCCGTAAGTGACACCTATAGCATCCAAATCTTTAAGTTTTTGACCTGCATCTTTGAGCGCTTGATCAATTACAGGGAGTATCAGCTCCACATGCTTTCGTGATGCTATTTCTGGTACAACACCACCATATTTTTTATGAATATCTATCTGGCTCGAAATAACATTTGACAACACTACCCGACCGTTTTTAACTACTGCCGCAGAAGTTTCATCACAACTTGTTTCGATTCCCAAAATAATAACGTCCGCCATAATTTCATCACCAAATAATAAATTTTAATTCGATAAGCGCATCCAAAAAAAGCTTTGCACCATTACACAAAACTCTTCACTTCGCACTGTTAAATATATCACAAAGAAAAATTATTACAAGGTGTCGCATTTTCAGAATTAGTCATAATGATGTAGTGTAGCAACAGAACAGGCTAATTATTTTTTGAAAACTAACGGTTCGTAGAATATAAAAATGCTAACGCTTTATATGCGCCATCCGTGGCGCATAAAGCTAAAAAAACATCCTGTTTTTTTCACGCATTTTCATATTCCACTCACCGAGTTTTCTGTCAAAATAAAGCCAATTGTTCCTTTTGCTACACTGCATCATTATGACTTTTTTTCAAAACTCGGATTGAAGCATCAAAATTTTTTTTAGCTGAAAAAAGGGCAAAAAAAATGGAGCATGAAACTTTTATCTCATGCCCTCTGTACTAGAGAATGCTAATGTCTGGTAATAGTTTATCAAATTAAAGTATTAGCGTATATAGATAATTATTCCCTAAATAAATAGGTCCATAGTCCTATATGCTTCCTCCGGATGCCGATAAAATGTTGACACGTTGTTCATTTAAAGATACTTCTTCAATGCCTCCCATCCTCTGTTTCAATAGATAACTTATGACCTGGTTTATCTCATCTACAGGGATTACTTCTATGCCCACATCTTCAAAAAGCTCCTGCCAGTTTTCCTTTGGTATAATCACTTTCTTAATTCCAGCAGCTTTAGCTGCCTGTACTTTTGCAATTACACCGCCTACTGGTCTCACCTTTCCGCGTATTGATATTTCACCCGTCATTGCTACGTCACTTCTTATGGGTGCATTATTCACAGCAGAGTATATTGCTGCTGTAATAGCAACTCCTGCCGAGGGACCATCAATTGGAATTCCACCCGGAAAGTTTAAATGTATATCATAGTCCCTACAATCGATCTCCATAAATTTCCTTAGAACAGTCTGAACATTTTCCACTGATGATTTGGCAGAGCTTGTTCTTTTCATTTTATGTCCTTTTCCCGACATTTCCTCTTCTTCTATAATTCCAGTTACTCTCAAACTTCCCTGTCCCTTGCACGTTTTTATTGCAGATGCCTCAATATCAAGAACCATTCCATTACAATCTCCAAAAACAGCGAGTCCGTTAACACATCCAATCTGCTCTTCACAGGAAACCTTTTTATCAATTCTAGGGCTGTACTGACCAAACTCTACTACCCACTCAATGTCTTTTCTTGTTATTTCAGTTCTTTGCTCAGTCTGGACTATTCCACCTGCAATCTGGACTATGTTTACAGCATCTCTACCATTATGAGCATATTTTGCAACCAACCTGTCAGAACCTTCTTCAAGGCTGAATTCGCCTTTTATTGCTGCGTTTTTCGCTATAATTGTTATTTCATCCGGAAATAGTGATCTAAAATGTATTTCAATGCATCTTGAACGTATAGCAACTGGAATTTCATCCCTTGTTCTAGTGGTTGCTCCTACCAATCTGAAGTCTGCAGGCAACCCTTTTCTAAATATTTCATGTATATGAAGAGGTATGTTATTATCCTCTGAACTATAATATGCACTTTCAAGTAGTACTTTTCTATCTTCCAGAACCTTAAGCAGCTTATTCATTTGTATAGGGTGAAGCTCTCCTATTTCATCAAGAAAAAGTATTCCACCATGGGCTTTTGTGACTGCTCCTTGCTTAGGCTGTGGCACTCCTGCTACACCGTAAGCACCTGCTCCTTGGTATATTGGATCATGCACTGAACCTATAAGAGGATCTGCTATACCTCTTTCATCAAAGCGGCAAGTGGTGGCATCCACTTCAACAAACTTTGCATCTTTCTTGAACGGAGATATCCCATTTTTCTTTGCTTCCTCCAATATTACCCTTGCTACAGCAGTTTTTCCCACACCTGGAGGTCCATATATTATAACATGTTGTGGATTTGGTCCGCACAAAGCTGCCCTTAGGGCTTTGATTCCCTGTTCCTGCCCAACAATTTCCTTGATGGATGATGGTCTGGTCTTTTCCGATAATGGTTGCGAAAGCTTAATATCCTGAAGCTTACGAAGCTTTTCAAGCTCCCTGCGTGATTCTTTATCCAGCGCACTTTTATTTCCTTGCTGTGATTTTAGCAGATTTAAAAAATATACTCCTATAATAACTGAGAAAAAAAACTGAATAATTAGTAAAGTGCTGGTAAGCATTCCGTTCCTCCCTGTGTAATATTTCTAGGCTGCAATAATATGATTACTTTCCAGTAAGCCACATAACAGCTTCCTAGAAGATAATCATAATAATATTATTTACGACGCAAGAAATTTTATCCTGCAAATAAAAAGTTAATACGTAAAAAGTATACTTTCCTAGACAATAAAAAAATCAAGAGTTTAAAACCTCTTGATTTTTTTTGCATTTCTACTATATTTTTAAGTCACTTCTTAAGCGATGCTCCACTTAACACCGTATAAAAAAATTTAAACCGTCAGCATCCTTGGTAACTTTATTTTTAGAACTTAAATATCATTATCCCACTTGTCACTTATCTGTGGATATTTTGAAAGCTTATCTCTAAAAATACTTCTGATCTTCCTCATATCATCCTCTGTTTTTCCTTCAAAAATCAGAACCAGTTCAGGAAGGTTAGAAGAAGCCCTTACAAGCCCCCAACCGTTGTCAAATTGAACTCTGGCACCATTTATATCAATTACCTTTTCTTTATATTCAGCCTTAAAATCCTGTACCAATTTATCCACGATACCGTACTTTACATTATCTGGACAATGAGCCTTGATTTCGGGTGAAGTTACGTATTGAGGAAAGCCGCGCAACAGCTCCCTTATAGGTTTACCTTCATGTGAAAGGTATTCTACAAGCTTTGCTGCCGCAAACAATGCATCATCAAAACCGTAGTAGTCTTCGCCTCCGATAAATATATGCCCACTTCTCTCTCCTGCTAAATCTGCACTTTGTTCATGAAGCTTAGATTTAATATGAGAGTGACCAGTCTTCCACATTATGGGCTGGCCTCCATGAGCGGCAATATCATCAATGAGCGCTTGGGAACACTTTACATCGAACACAATCTTAGCACCCTTCTTTTTTTCAAGAAGCTGTCTTGCAAGAATCATGAGTATTCGATCACTCCATATGTTTTCGCCTGTGTGATCAAGTACGCCTATCCTGTCACCATCACCATCAAACCCAATACCAAGGTCTGCATGTATATATGGATGTGTTACCATTTCAGTAAGGCTCTTACGAGCATTAAGATCAGAAGGGTTGGGAAAATAATGCGGGTAACTCCAATCAGGATCGCAATTTAGCTGAAAAGTCATGCATCCCAGCCTCTGAAATATTTCATAAGCAAATACTCCCGCTCCCCCATTGCCCGCATCTATAACCACTCTTGGAGCATTTTCGTGATTTATATTAATTCTACTTACAACATCATCTATATATGCATCTCTTACATTAACCTTTTGTACATTACCTTTACCACTTACGAAGTCATTATTTTCAATTATAGTGTATAATTCCTTTATTTCCCTTGGTCCAAGAGTTTTAGAATATCCATGACCAAGTTTGAAACCACACCAGCCATCGGGGTTATGACTTGCAGTAATCATAACAGCACCTTTTGCCTTTAAATGATATTGGGCAAAATACGTTACTGGACTTAAGGAAAGCCCGGTATCAAAAACTTCCATACCGCTTTCCACAAGACTCCTTACGGCACTCTCACAAAAAGAAGGTGAATATCTTCGGTTATCATAACCGATTACAACCCTATTAATTCCTCTTTTTGTTAAAAACGATGCAAATCCTTTAATTATTAAAGAAACGCTATCCTCATTAAATTCCTCATCATTGACCAGACCCCGTATATCATACTCTCTAAACATACTTTTGAATGATTCACTAAACACCAAAGCTGCCTCCAATCACTATGAAACAGATTCCCTTTTAACACGGGGTTTTCTACCACCAGTTTTCCTAAGAGGTTTTTTGTTTTCATTTATAATTATTTCAGGTCGTTTATTTTCAGTTATACATTCTTTATGGATAATACACTTTTCTACATTGGTAGTGGAAGGTATTTCATACATAACATCCAGCATAACATCCTCAATTATAGATCTTAATCCCCTGGCTCCTGTATCTCTCTTAATAGCCTTTTCTGCAATTGCTTCCAGACTATCATCATCAAATTCAAGCATAACATCATCCATCTCAAACAGTTTCTTGTACTGTTTGACAAGCGCGTTTTTAGGTTCTTTGAGAATTTTAATCAGAGCCTCTTTGTCAAGAGAGTGCAAAGAAACCAATATCGGTATTCTTCCCACAAACTCAGGTATAAGTCCATATTTTAAAAGATCTTGCGGAAGAGTATGCTGGAGTATGTCTCCAATTCTCCTATCCTTTTCTGATTCTATTTTTGCTCCAAAACCCATGGACTTTTTACCAATTCTGTTTTGTATAATTTTATCAATACCATCAAATGCTCCGCCACAAATAAAAAGAATATTAGTTGTGTCAATTTGAATAAACTCTTGGTGCGGATGTTTCCTTCCTCCTTGAGGAGGTACTGATGCAATCGTTCCTTCAAGTATTTTTAAAAGCGCTTGCTGTACACCTTCTCCGCTTACATCCCTAGTTATTGACGGATTATCGGATTTTCTAGCTATTTTATCTATTTCATCAATATATATTATTCCCTTTTCGGCTCTTTCTATATCATAATCAGCAGCCTGAATCAGTTTAAGAAGAATGTTCTCAACATCCTCACCTACATAACCTGCTTCAGTCAACGATGTAGCATCAGCTATCGCAAACGGCACATTAAGTACTTTTGAGAGGGTTTGAGCCAAAAGAGTTTTTCCGCATCCGGTTGGACCTATCATGGCTATATTACTTTTGTGGAGCTCAATATCATCAGCGTATACACTGGTATTTATTCTTTTATAGTGATTATATACAGCTACAGATAAGGATTTTTTAGCCTGCTCCTGACCAATGACATATTGATCCAGAATTGCTTTTATTTCACTGGGTTTTGGAAGATCGTTTATCTCGGTTTCCATCCTTATATCTTCGAATTCTTCTTCTATTATTTCTGAGCATAACTCAATACACTCGTCACAAATATACACTCCGGGTCCTGCAACCAGCCTTTTTACCTGCTCCTGATTTTTCCCACAAAAAGAGCATTTGAGTTGTTTTTTTTCATCATATCTGGCCATTATTCCACCTCGTCTATTTTCTGCCGGTCATAACCTCATCTATAATACCATATTCCTTAGCATCCTGAGCTGACATGAAAAAATCCCTTTCTACATCTCGTTCAATAACTTCCAGAGGTTTTCCTGTTCTCTCACTTAAAATGCGGCTGAGCCTTGCCTTAATCTTAACAATCCACTCTGCATGAATTTTTATATCAGTTGCCTGACCTCTTGCACCCCCAAGAGGTTGATGGATCATAATCTCACTGTTAGGAAGCGCAAATCTCTTTCCCTTAGCTCCTGCTGCCAACAAAAATGCGCCCATGCTTGCAGCCATACCTATACCAATAGTAACAACATCCGGCTTAACATACTGCATTGTATCAAATATCGCAAACCCAGCTGTTACAGAGCCACCGGGACTATTTATATAAAGCTGAATATCTTTATCTGGTGCTTCGGATTCAAGATACAAAAGCTGCGCTACTACAAGACTTGCGGTAACATCATTAACCTCATCGCTAAGCACTATTATTCGCTCTTTTAGCAGTCTTGAAAAAATATCATACGAACGTTCTCCTCTGTTTGACTGTTCAACTACAATAGGTACCAAACTCATTTATTTCTCCTCCTCAATTATGCTCATATATTGTTTCCCACAAATTTTAAATAATAAACGTACAAATTTTAAAAGCTTCTAATGACTCTTTTTCTAATGGTTAAAAAAGGTGGCTTCGCCACTTTTTTTCGCTAGGGAACCTTATGGTTCCCTTCGACGGATGCTCCGCATCCTGAGCACCCTCCTTAAAGCAGCTTTATACGCGATAAGCAAAATCAAACTATTTTAGCATTATCTACAAGAAACTGTATGGCTTTTCTGTTTATCAAGTCTTCTTTAATATATTCTATATCCTGAGCCCTTAAATGTTTCTTAAAATCTTCTTCAGTCTGTTTGTACATTTCTGCTATTTTTTTAATTTCTTCCTGAACATCCTCATCTGATGTAGTGATATTTTCAACACTGATTATCTTTTCAAGAACCAGTTGCACTCTGACTTCGTTTTCAGCTCTTTGGATAAACTGATCTCTAAATGAGTCTTTATCCTGACCAGTCATCTCTAGATATTTATCCAAAGAAAGACCATTATATCTATAGCCCATGCTCATCTCAAACTCGCGTGCAATCTGATCTATCCTGTTATCTATCATTACCTTTGGAATATCAATTTTAGCATTCTCAACAACTTTCTTCAAAATATTTTCCCTAATATTGTCTTCTGCTTCCTTTTCAGCAGTTTCAATCAATTTCTTTTTTACATCTGACTTGTATTCTTCAAGAGTATCAAATTCACTAACATCTTTTGCAAACTCATCATCAATTTCAGGCAATACTTTCTTTTTTATCTCATTTACCTTTACTTTGAATATAGCAGCTTGCCCTTTAAGTTCTTCACTGTTATAATCTTCTGGGAAAATAACATTTACTTCTGTTTCTTCCCCTGTTTTCGCTCCTATAAGCTGCTCCTCAAAACCGGGAATAAACTGGCCCGATCCAATTTCCAGATCATGCTTTTCGCCTTTTCCTCCTTCAAAGGGTTCGTCACCTAAGAAACCTTCAAAGTCGATGTTTGCTGTGTCGCCATTTTCAATTCCTCTATCATCGATTGTAATCAAACGAGCACTTTTTTCAGCTTCTTCTTTAACTTTGTTTTCTATATCCTCTTTGGTAACATCTATTTCTATTTTTTCTGCTTCAATTTCTTTATACTGTCCTAACTCAACCTCAGGTTTAACGGTGATCTTTGCTGAAAAAATAAAGCTTTCACCTTTCCCAATGCTTACTATATCAATTTCAGGTTGTTCAACCGGGTGCAGATCGTTTTCCTTTATTGCTTGGCTATATGCCTCAGGGCACACAAAGTCTATAGTGTCCTCGTATAATACTTCTTCACCGTAAACTCTTTCAACAATGTTCCTAGGCACCTTCCCTTTTCTAAACCCATGAACTGCAAACCTGCCCTTGTTTTTCAAATAAGCTTTTTGCATCCCTTCTTCAAACTTTTCTGCATCAACTTCTATTTCAAGTTTTACTACGTTTGTCTCTACATTTTCTAATTTTACATTCATTTTATTCTGTTGCCCTCCTAATTATTGCAATTTAATATATTTCTAATAATTATTTCCTGTAAAACAACTTTGAACCTTCATACTATAGTGTCAGTATTATTGTATTCTGGGTCAGCTTCCATACTTCCACTTTTAAAAAACAAAAAATATTTCCAATCCAATTTTCTTGTTATACATTCACATATATGTAAATAAATTTGATAAAAAGGCTAGAATTGTTGGATTTAGTGCGCTAGACCTCTTATCAAATTTAGCTACTATATTATAACACAGTGTTTCGGGAAATACCAACAAAAAACTTTAAAATTTTCGCCAAAATTTTCACTTTTTTTGTCGCAAATGCTGTCCTGCCTATTTTTTTAGTTTCCTTAAAAAACTCACAATTTTAACTTTTCGTTCCTTGTTTCCTTACTGATTAACCAAAAAAGCAACTATCTAGGAACCTGACAACTTTTGGGTAGTTGGTTAGTCAACTTCAATCGGTCTAAATTCTAAATAATCAGCAGAAACCAACTTGTATTCAATTCCGTTTATTTCCCCCATTACAGCTTTACTTATACTTTTAGCATGCAAGTGCCCATAAAGGCACGTCCTAACATCATAGTTTCGCATTATATCAACAAAGCCTGAAGGCTGCATCTTCACGTTAAAAGGCGGATAATGCATAGCTACAATAATCTTTTTATCATGATTAGCTTTTCTACCATTTTCAAGTGATAGCTCTAGTCTTTTAAGCTCTCTGTTGTAAATTTTCTGATCATCATCACTAAAATCAGTATCACCCGGACATTTCCAACCTCGCGTCCCACATATGATACGCTTTTCTAACTCAAAACTGTTGTTATGCATAAAATTGATAGTTTTAAGACTATATTTCTCAAGAAATTCATTAAGCTTGCTTATTGTGTTCCACCAATAATCATGATTACCTTTCGATATTATTTTATTACCCGGAAGGCAGTCAATAAACTTAAAATCCGCAACAGCTTGTTCAAGATAGGTAGCCCAAGAAATATCCCCGGGGATAATTACCGTATCATCTTCTTCTACTGTCTCTTCCCAGTGGAGCTTAAGTTTATCCATATAATTTGTCCAATGCACTCCAAAAATATCCATCGGCTTATCCACACCGAGTGCAAGATGTAAATCAGAAATAGCATATAAAGCCATACAAACCCTCTAATTCCGTTTTTATTATACTAAGTTATCCTCCGCTTAAATAAGCTGGTATCTTAGGCATTTGATAATATTATATCTTTAATTGTATACAGGTCAAGTGAATATAATACAGTTTCAATCCGCTTTTTTTGAATAGTACGCAATGATATGTGTGTAGTAACAGAACAGGCTAATTATTTTGAAAAAAACCAACGGTTCTCGGAACATATAAATGCTAACGCTTTTTATGCGCCATCCATGGCACAAAAAAGCTAAAAAAACGTCGTGTTTTTTTCACGCATTTTTATATTCCCCTCACCGGGTTTTTTAACAAAATAAAGCCAATTGTTCTTTATACTACACACATGTCATTGCTCAGCTTCCAAAAAAAATGTGCTTGCATAAACAAGCTTTGCTATGTTACAATATCCTACAAGTTGTTTTGGGTTGGAATAATATTGACAAAAATGATGAAGGATTAAAGTAGTGTCCTGTGGTCACAAAAAGAGATTTATCCGGTTGGTGAAAGGATATAGGTACATAGGAATTATGAATTACAATCTGGAGTTTTGTTGTTGAGATAAAGTAGGCAATAACGGGAATCGCCCGTTACAGCGGTTTTATATAATGAGGCATGATTAACGCATGTAAATTAAGGTGGTACCACGGGTTCTCCGTCCTTTAGGGATGGCAGAACCTTTTTCATTGTCTAAGATAGTATACTTTCTTAGACAATGGGGATTTAATACCTACACAATATTATTTTAAAAAGCTGTATTTACACTACGTTGAAAATCATTATAAAGCTTTCGCCCCTTTATTTACAATGGACAAATTCATTAATATTGTTGTAGTGCCAAAATAGATTATATATTTAAAATAAAGCAGGAGGTAGCACATAAAATGGGTAACGTTTATGATGTTTTAAAGGAAAGAGGGTTTATTGAACAAACCACTCACGAAGATGAAATTCGTGAAATACTTGAAAAGGAAAAAGTTACTTTTTACATTGGATTTGACCCCACGGCAGATAGTCTTACTGTAGGTCACTTCCTTACCGTAATGGCAATGAGCCATATGCAGCAGCATGGTCATAGACCAATAGCTCTCATTGGAGGAGGTACAGTTGTTATTGGTGATCCTACTGGGAAGAGCGATATGCGTAAAATGCTTGACCGCGAAACAATTGATAAAAATGCCAACCGATTTAAGGAACAACTATCCAAATTTATTGAATTTGGACCGGATAAAGCCATAATGGTTAATAACGCCGATTGGCTTTTAGACCTTAACTATATTGAGTTTATAAGGGAAATCGGAGTGCATTTTTCAGTAAACCGCATGCTAGCTGCTGATTGTTACAAAACTCGTATGGAAAAAGGGTTAACATTCTTGGAATTCAACTATATGCTAATGCAATCCTACGACTTTTTAGAGCTTAATAAGAAATATGGCTGCGTTCTACAGTTAGGAGGAAATGACCAATGGTCAAACATTATCGGTGGTGTTGAGCTTATTCGTAAGAAAGAAAGCAAGCCTGCTTTTGGTATGACATTTACTCTACTTACAACCAGTGAAGGCAATAAAATGGGCAAAACAGAGTCAGGAGCTGTCTGGCTTGACCCTGAAAAAACCTCACCCTATGAGTTCTACCAGTACTGGAGAAATATTGAAGATTCCAATGTCGAAAAGTGTCTGGGGCTTTTGACTTTTTTACCTATGGATGAGGTTAGAAGATTAGGTGCCCTAAAAGGTTCCCAAATAAATGCTGCTAAAGAAGTACTAGCATTTGAGCTTACTAAAATAGTCCATGGAGAAGAAGAAGCTATCAAAGCTCAAGAGGCTGCAAGAGCCCTATTCCAAAATCAATCTGGATCAGCTGATATGCCTTCCACGGTGTTAACCAAGGAAGAATTGGGTGATGGTATTAATGTACTCGACCTGCTTCTAAAAGCTGAGCTTATTCCTTCTAAGGGTGAAGGCAGGAGACTTATAAAGCAGGGTGGCATCTATATAAATAATGATAAGGTAGACAGCTTCGAGCTTACAATTACAGATGACCACTTTGAGAATAATGAATTATTGTTTAGAAAAGGTAAGAAAGTATATCATAAAATTAAAATGAATTTATAAATATCTTCAGCTTTATAGTAATATTGTGCTTCGATTGCTATATTGAATTTCTGAAAAAATCAGGCTAAAAAAATTAGCTAAATATATGGAGGAAATAAATAAATGAAATCGGATATAGATATTGCCCAGGGTGCTGAGCTTAAGCCAATCCAGGAAATAGCTGCAAAGCTTGGAATTGACCCGGATAACATTGAGTTGTATGGAAAATACAAAGGGAAAATTAGTTATGATGTGTTAAAAAACCTTTCAGACAAAGCTGAGGGAAAGCTTATATTGGTCACTGCAATAAACCCGACGCCAGCAGGAGAAGGAAAAACCACTACCACCGTTGGTCTTGGAGACGCCTTGAATAAACTTGGCAAAAAAACCATGATTACCCTCAGGGAACCTTCTTTAGGTCCGGTGTTCGGAGTAAAAGGCGGTGCTGCTGGCGGCGGGTATGCACAAGTTGTACCCATGGAAGATATAAATCTTCACTTTACAGGTGATCTTCATGCTGTAGGTACTGCCAACAACCTGCTTGCTGCTATGATTGACAACCACATTCACCACGGCAACAAGCTTGACATTGATATCTCTCGGATTACTTGGAAAAGATGTATGGATATGAATGATCGTCAGCTAAGATTCATTGTAGATGGGCTAAACGGCAAGGCCAATGGCGTAGCTCGTGAGGATGGATTTGATATAACGGTTGCATCCGAAGTAATGGCTGTTTTATGCCTTTCTACCGACCTAGCTGACCTAAAACAAAGACTTAAGAGAATAGTAGTTGGCTATGATAAAAAAGGTGAACCTGTTACCTGTGGACAACTAAAAGCGGAAGGCGCAATGACAGCAATCTTGAAGGAAGCTTCAAAGCCTAATCTTGTTCAAACGCTTGAACATACTCCTGCACTCATACATGGTGGTCCATTTGCAAATATTGCCCATGGATGTAATAGTGTAATAGCTACAAAAGCAGCTCTCAAACTTGCGGATTACGTAGTTACTGAAGCAGGGTTTGGTGCCGACTTAGGTGCTGAAAAGTTTTTTGATATAAAATGTCGTACAGCTAGACTAAAACCTTCAGCAGTTGTAATTGTTGCAACAATACGAGCTCTCAAGATGCATGGCGGTTGTAATAAAAAGGAGCTTTCGGTTGAAAATCTTGATGCTTTGAAAAAGGGTATGTCAAATCTCCAAAAACATATTGAAAACATAACTGATAAGTTTGGTTTGCAGGCAATTGTTGCAGTTAACAAATTTCCCAAAGATACCGAAGCAGAGCTTAATCTACTTTATGACATGTGCAAAAATAACGATGTTGATGTTGCAATTTCCGATGTGTGGGCACGCGGCGGTGAAGGTGGATTAGACCTTGCAAAAAAAGTACTTGCAATCGTTGATAGCAACGATTGCAATAGTTTTAAATACTTATATGATACTAATCTTTCGATTAAAGAAAAAATCAAAATAATAGCAACACAAATATACGGAGCAAGAGGTGTCATCTTTACAAGCGAAGCATCAAAAGAAATAAAGCACTTGGAAGCTCATGGGTTTAGCAATCTTCCTATATGCATGGCTAAGACTCAGTATTCCCTATCAGACGATCCTAAAGCATTGGGAAGACCTCTTGATTTTAAAATAACTGTCAGAAATATAAAGGTATCAGCTGGCGCAGGGTTTATAGTTGCGCTAACAGGTGATATAATGACAATGCCCGGTCTTTCTTCAACACCTTCTGCTGAGGGAATTGACGTTGATGACAAAGGAAGAATAACAGGGCTGTTTTGATTATAGAAAGAGCTTTTTATATTGGAGGTTTTTATGTTAGTAGATTATAGTTGTATTGAATTCACAGACAAGCTTGCTGCAAAGACTCCTGTACCCGGAGGAGGTGGAGCATCTGCTTTAACAGGTGCATTAGGGATTGCTTTAGGTAGCATGGTGTGTAATTACACAATTGGAAAGAAAAAATATAAAAATGTAGAAGATGATGTCAAAGTGATTCTAAAAAAAGCCAGCAAACTGCAAAGTGAACTTCTTTCACTTGTAGATATGGACGCAACGGCTTTTGAGCCATTATCTCGCGCTTATAGCATGCCCAATACCACCGGTGACGAAAAGAAGCTTAAGGATAAGATAATGGAAGAAGCTCTTAAAGAGGCGGCTTTGGTTCCTTTTAAAATAATGAAAACAGCCGTTGAGGCAATTTCCCTGCATGAAGAGCTATTAAATAAAGGGTCAAAAATTATAATCAGCGACATAGGTGTAGGAGTGATTCTTTGTAAAGCATCGCTTGAAGCCGCAAGCCTTAATGTCTATGTAAATACAAATCTTATGAAAGACAAAAATGTTGCCAATATGCTAAACAAAAAAACTGCTGAACTTTTAGAGCTAGGCGTCAAAAAAGCAAATGAGGTTTACAAAAAAGTTCAGTCGGAAATTATAACGAGTTGAAAAAATGTCCCTACTTTATGAGTAGCAAGAATATAGATTAAGAATAAAGTGGGCTGAGGTCTTTCGCCTCGTTGAAACGCCGGGTAGGTTTTTAGAGTCTATTCAGTGGTGTAGGGTAGAAAAGTTGCGAAACCTTGGAATTGTTCGATCTCTTTTTGGAAGCAAAAGAACAGTCCCCATGCTTCCGATTCCCTTTCCAACTTTCCAACTAGAGAATTAACTCATCCATCACCACTGAATAGATTGAGAGTATAAAATTTTATTATAAAGGAACAAAATCGTTAAGGAGGTTTTTATGTCTACTTTACTGAAGGGTTCTGTAGTTTCAAAATCAATAAACATGGAATTGACAAAAGAAATCGAGTTTTTAAATAATAACGGTATAACACCTTGTCTTGCAATTATCCGGCTTGGTGAAAAACCTGATGATCTTTCTTATGAGCGGAGTGCAACAAAAAAACTGTCCGGGCTTAACATTGATTGTAAGGTCTTTGCATTTAGTGCATCCATGCCACAGGAGGAGCTTATATCCGCTATAAGAAGTATCAACGCAAACAATTCAATTCATGGCATCCTACTTTTTAGACCTTTACCCAAGCATATAAATGAAGATGCAATCAAATTTGAAATAGATGCCTTAAAGGATGTTGATTGTGTAAACCCAATCAATCTAGCAAAAGTTTTTACCGGCGACGAAACTGGTTTTGCACCTTGTACGCCCGCTGCAGTTATTGAAACTCTCACACATTATAATATTGACTTGGAGGGCAAAAACACTGTAGTCATTGGAAGAAGCATGGTAGTAGGAAAACCATTGTCCATGCTTCTATTAAAAGAAAACGCCACTGTTACAATATGTCACTCAAAAACCCGCAATATAAAAGAAATCTGCAAAAGCGCAGAAATTTTGATAGTAGCTGCAGGAAAAGCCCGAATGGTTGATGATACATATATTTCACCTGGCACTATAGTGGTGGATGTTGGAATTAATGTGGATGATGATGGAAAACTTTGTGGTGACGTTGACTTTGAAAAGGTCAAAGATATTGCCGATATGATAACTCCTGTACCAGGCGGAGTTGGCGCTGTCACTACATCTATGTTGGCAAAGCATGTTGTGAAGGCAGCAATGAACACAGTTGGTTAGTTGGTTGGAAAGTTGGAAAGTTGGAAAGTTGGAAGGATGGCACTCCAATCTGCTTTTCAGGGTATTATATAATGACATGGTGTAGTAAAAAAAACAATTGGCTTTATTTTAATAGAAAACCCAGTGAGCGTCATGTAAAAATGCGTGAAAAAAACACGATGTTTTTTTAGCTTTTTGCGCCATGGATGGCGCATAAAAAGCGTTAGCATTTTTATATGACGGGAGCTGTGTTGGTTTTCTTAAAATAATTAGCCAGTTTTGTTACTACACCATGTTATTTTTAACTAGTGAAAAATATAGATTAAAAATCCAGTAGATCTTCTATTGACAAGGAGGGAAATCTTCGATAGAATCCAATTGTTAACCAAATACAATTATTTGGTTAACAATTAAACCGAGCAACAGTTTTTGTTGCATAGGTAACTTAAGGAGTTTTTTTATGAAGCTATCAATAAAAGAAATTATACTATCCGGTTTGTTTGCAGCATTAACAGCAATTGGCGCGCAGATTGCTATTCCCACCCCTTTGGTTCCAATTACACTTCAAACATTGTTTGTCCATTTATCTGGTATTATTCTAGGTAAAAAGTGTGGGGCTCTTTCACAAATTATATTGTTACTACTTGGTGCAATTGGACTACCTGTTTTTTCACAATTCCGCGGCGGGCTTCATATGCTTGTTGGACCTACAGGGGGATATCTTATCAGTTTTCCTATAGTAGCTTTTATCACTGGACTATTGCTGGAACATAAATCAGAGTTTAAAATTTTCCATGCAGTTGGAGTATCTATAATTGGCTTGGTTATATGCTATGCAATCGGTACTATCCAACTTGCATTGGCTGCGGGACTTGATTTTACAAAAGCTCTTTCCTTGGGTGTATTGCCTTTTATTCCTTTTGACATAATCAAGTTGGTTTTTGCTTCAATAATAGGGATTCATGTAAAAAAAGTATTGATAAAGGCAAAGCTATATATTTAAAAATCCAGCGGGAATCCTCCGCATCCTTAAGCACCCTCCTTAAAGCAGCAAAAGGCTTCCCCTTTGCAATCCCCATTGTCTAAGAAAGTATACTTTCCTAGACAACAAGAAAAACATTCAGTTTAAAATGTGTATTCCTAAGCTTGGCTGTAACTAGCTGTATTAGAGATGCTATTCATTTAATAGACATAGTGGGCTGATAACAGTAACCTTACATCATTGTAGCAAAGTAATAATCATCCAATACGTTAACAACCTTATCTTTTAGAAGAGCTTTGGCATTTTTATTAAGCTTTCCTTCTCTTATTTTGGCGTATTGTACCGGCATAAACTGACTAATTAAAGTAAGCGGTATATCTGCACTTTCCAAGTTGCTAAGTAATTTTTCTATTGACTCATTTACCTTAGGATCAGGCAGGTAATACCTGCATCTGTCAGACATACTATATTTTCTAGAAAATCTTTTTTGGAGCTCATCACCATGATAATATTTTTCCCAGTTACCAGGCTTCTCTACCATCACCTTATCAAGTGTCTCAATAAAGCCTGACAATTCAACTCCTGCTTTTCCTTTTAAGAGCTCGTGTTCAATATAACTAAGCATAAAAAGACCTTCTCTTAGTGCAAAGGTTAGAGCCGGTCCCACCTTTAATATGGCTATGCCGTCTTCCACCATTTGCTTAAGCAGTGCAGCTGTTTGATAATCAGTGGAGTGTCCTTCAAAGACAAGATTGTCATATCCTGAAAGTGCATGACACAGCTCCTTTGCTTCATTTCTCTTATATTCATGTACAGCGTCATCACTAAATTCAACTCCAGGTTGCACTACTACTGCTATTACCCTTTTCCAAGCGCTTTCTAAATTAAAATTCTTAAATTCTTGGCAGAACACGTTTACTGTCTCAACAAAATCATAGGGTTTGGTGACCTGAACTAATTCCTCATTTTCCTCGCTTCCACCTGGCACAGGTACTTCACTTCCAACTACATATACCGGCGGAAGTGCTCCTGAATTTTGTGCTTTTAACTTTAGAAAGGCTTCCTCAGCTGCTGCACAAAGCATTGCACCACGCTGTGCAATAATTTTTGGATCCAACGGAGCATCTTTGCAATCATCTAAAAGATGCATACTTGTATCAAGATGTATCTTTGTAAAACCTGCAAGCACATACTGTCTGATCAACTCTTTTGCTTTGTCCATAGCTTCTGATTCATTTTCATTTTTCCATGTAAGAGGTCCTAAATGATCTCCACCCAATATAATTTGCTCTTTTGGAAATTTAACCTTATCAGCTATAGTGTAGACAAAATCTCTGAAATCATTGGGTTTCATTCCAGTATATCCCCCAAACTGATTAACCTGGTTTGCTGTTGCTTCTATTAAAACATTTTTGTTTCCTACCTTAGCCCTTTCTATTGCTGCTTCAAGCACATATTCATTGGCACTGCACACTGAGCATATACCAGAAGGTATTCCCTTTTTCTGATTCTTTAAAATATCTAATAACGGATGATTCATTTAAATTATTTTCTCCTCTTCTATACATTTTTCCATGAGCGCTTCTCACGCAAATTGTGTACCAAAACACGAGCATTTACGTGTCTTCCTTTCGCACTATTGAATTCACCATATACTTCAGATGTTTATCAAATGTTCCCCTGCCAGGATTGAGCCCCCCCACTAAAGGGTTAATCCACTTATTCCCCACCTAGAGGTAGTGGGCTTATTAGGCTTTTTATAAACCAAGCCGCACTACATGCTCTTCTGGAGCTTTAACCTCACAAAGCTTTTCTCTCAGCTTATTTTGAAGATCTTTTTCCGTTCCGGCATCAGTTATTGGATTCTGTTGTGCATAGTCTTCTTTAATGTCAAACATGAGTGAATCTTTAAGATACGGATTCAAAGGTTTCAAAGCACTACCTTCAGGCTTTCCCGTATTTTCCTGAGGAATTTTATATACAGGATAGTTTGTATGCTTAAGAAACCTTCCCATTTCTATTCTATCCGCAACTTCCCTTCCAATATATTTTCTAAAAGCGGTAGGCATAGCAGTATACATATATAACGGCTGGTTGTCCGGCTTGGGTGATCGAAAGTATGCATATTGTCCATCGGTTATGTTTATTGTACTGCCAAAATAACCATATAATACAGATTCCCTTAATGAGTCAGTGGTTCGGTCAATAAGTCCCTTCCACGATTTACCGTGCAGCTCTGCTGGTTCTTCAAAACCAAAGTAATCCAATACAGTGGGCATTATATCAATATTCTGAGTCAGAGCTCCAATTCGCTCACCCGCTCTTACGCTACCCGGAAGATGAACTAAAAGTGGAATGTTTGCCAGTTCATTATATGCATGCATAAAATTTTTCCCTGTAAACCCGTGTTCTCCCAGAAAATGTCCATGGTCCGTAGTAAATATCACCAGTGTATCATCCCATAACGAATATTCGTCCATCTTGTCCAGAAGCTTGCCCAACCATTTATCGGTCATAGTTAGAAGAGCTGCGTACCGCTTCCTCAAATGTTCTATTGCATCAGACGGCTCGGTAACCGCCTTGTAAGTAGACCAGTCAAACCTTGGTCCTTTGTAATCATCATTATATAATTCAAGAAACTCCTTAGGACAATCAAAAGGTTCATGGGGATCAAAAGCTTCTACCCATAAGAACCAATCATCTGATTGACCGTTATCTTCGATCCAATCGCAGGCAGACTTAAATGTTTTTGGTCCCGTAAAGTCTTCTTCACACATGAAACGCTGTCTATTCAGTTCATACTGCGGTCTTACCTGACCATAATACTCTTTAGGCAATTCAGGTGCATCTACCATAGATACTAATGGATCACTTTCCTGACCCCTGTGCATATCCCATGTGTTAAATATCTGACAATAACCTTCTCCGCCAATCTCAAGATAGTGATAATGATCAGTAACCATATGGGTAAATACCTTATTATTTCGAAGCACCTCAGTAAGTGTCACGTCAAAAGGCTCTATCCCTCCCCATGTCCTTTCGAGGAAAGTAAGTCTTCCCGTAAACATATCCCGGCGAGCAGGCATACATGGTGCAGAACCAATCCAGTGATTATCAAAAATCATGGATTTTTCAGCGAGTCTATTTATATTCGGCGTCCTTACCCAAGACTCTTTGTTATAAATGTCAAGCATATGCCTGTTAAGGCTGTCCATCATAATTACAATAGTTTTCATAGGTACCTTTTAACCTCCTGTTTTTATCAGATATTTTTATCAAACACACCTAGACTGCTACCTCTGGATACAAGAGATACTCCGGTTTTTCAACCAGTGTAGCTTGTTCTCATATTCTCAACCTTTTGGGTATATTGTACGTAAGGAAGCAAGAGAACCGCCCCCCTGCTTCCCAGTCTCCTTACCCCTTCTTTTCCCCTTTACTTTGATTTAATGTAAGTTCTGCAAACTTTTTAAGTTTATCAAATACAAGCCGGTTTATTGTACCGTATGTATAACTACCATCTTTCCTTAGATTTCCGGCTTTAAGCCCGGTCAATATCTCAATACCTTCATCAATGGTTTTTATTGGATATATGTGAAATTTACCTTCTTTTACTGCTTCCACCACTTCATCTTTAAGTACAAGATTGACTATATTAGCATATGGAATAATAACTCCCTGCTCACCTGTTAATCCACGTATACTACATAAGTCAAAAAACCCCTCTATCTTTTTAGTTGCACCGCCAATAGGCTGAATCTCACCTTTTTGGTTGACAGATCCGGTAACAGCTATACCTTGTTTAATGGGTACCTCTGCTAGTGATGAGAGTAGCGCGTAAAGTTCGGCGCTAGAAGCACTATCACCATCCACACCACCATACAATTGCTCAAAGCAAAGACTAGCAGATAGAGATAGTGGAATCTCCTGTGCATATTTCTGACCTATATAACCGGATAGAATCAAGACACCTTTTGAGTGGGATCGTCCACTCATATCCACTTCTCTCTCAACATTTATAATTCCACTTTTCCCCATGTAAGTTGTTGCGGTAATTCGAGAAGGCTTCCCAAAAGCATAATCCCCTGTGTCCAGTATGGATAATCCATTTATCTGTCCAATAATTGCTCCTTTGGTGTCAATCATAATAACACCTTTTTTCATCATATCAAGAAGCTTTTCATCATATTTATTGGATCTCTTTATTTTTTCAGAAATGGCCTTTTTAACATGCTCGCTTCTGACTGTATCACTATTTTCAAGCTCTGCCCATGTGCAAGATTCACACAACATCTCCACAATATCATTAAGTCTAGTTGTCATTTTATTCTGATCCTCAACAAGCCTTGAGCTGTAATCAACAATACTTGCAATCCCTGTTCTGTCGAAGGGAAGCATGTTCTCTCTTTCACAAAACCCGCTTATAAACCTTGCCAACTTTGTTATATTAGATTTGCTTCGATCCATCTCATAATCAAAATCTACTTTGATTTTAAATAGTTTTCTAAAATCTTCGTCATATTGATAAAGAAGCTGATATAAGTGCTCATTGCCTATTAATATGACCTTTAAATCAATGGGAACAGGCTCAGGCTTAAGCGTTGATACCGCAACAAGTCCCAGAAGTTCCTTTAAATTCTCAACTTCTATCTTTTTTGTCTTGAGTACTCTTTTTAATACTTCCCATGATTGATAATTGGAAAGCACATCTTTAGCCTGTAGTATTAGATATCCTCCATTTGCTAGGTGAAGATATCCTGATTTTATTTTTGTAAAATCAGTAGTGATAGTTCCTAACTCATTCTCATACTCTAACTTCCCTATCAGATTATAAAATGACGGATTAAACTCTACAATTAACGGTGCCCCTTTGAGTTTGCTGTTATCAACAAAAAGATTTACTTTATACCTATCTGCTCTTGAGCCTGCATGCCTGGTCAAATATGCAATAATAGGCTGACTTTCTGCACTTGTTTCATCGGTTCTGAACTGACCTAAGTTTTCTAGGATGTCCTTTTGGACATTATCCAAATAATTAACTATTTTAAGATGTTCTTTATATTTCTCCTTAAGATTGTTTATGTGAGAACCTATCACAAAAAAGGCTAGCTTGTTTTCCCACTCGTCAATTTTCTTTTCTGCCTTTTTTTCAATTTCACGTATTTTGTGAATAATCTCAACTGTCTCCTGCTGTACCACATCAGACCTAATATTTATTTCATGCTTTATCGATTCGTCTAGTTCTGAATATTCCTGCATGCTTAGCGCTTTTCCTTCTACAACCGGCAAAAAATAAACACCTGAAGAATTTGTTCTGACTTTAAATCCATGCTTTTCAACTTTTTGATTAAGTGCCTCGATAAGTTCGTTTCTCTTGTTTTGATATTCCTTTACAATTTCAGATTTTTCTTTTTCATATTCCTTATTTTCAAAAGCTCTGGTTATCTCAAGCTCAACTTTCTTTACAAGATTCTCCATATCCTTCTGCCAAACTTTGCCCATACCTGCGGGCAAGCTTACTGCGGTTGGCTGATTAGGATCATCAAAGTTAGAAATATAGCACCAATCATCCGGGGTCTTTTCCCGGGTTGCGATCTTTTTGATAAAATTTTGAGCATAGGTTGTTTTACCCGAACCGGTTATACCCGACATGTAGATATTGTAGCCTCTCATTTTTACTTTAAGACCAAACTCCAGTGCTTCTTCGGCACGCTTCTGCCCGATTATTCCATCCAAAGGCTTGATCTTGGATGTGTCATCAAACTTAAACATTCCAGGATCACATTCACTTCGAAGTTTTTTATAACTAAGTTCAAAAGGCATTAAAATCCCCCTTTAGCAATTCTTACGCATCTTCTTTCCACATTATTATAGCATCTTCTTTATTATCAGAATAGTAACCTTTCCTTATTCCCTGCTCAATAAATCCATATTTTCTATAGAATTTAAGTGCTTTTGTGTTTCCAGCCCGTACTTCCAAAGTAAGTTTTACTATATTTTCATTTTTTGCAAGCACCAACAGATTGTTCATTAAAAAATCTCCAACTCCAATTCCTTGGAACTCAGGGTGCACAGCAATATTTGTAATATGACCTTCATCAAATATTTTCCACAGTCCTGCATATCCAATAATATTGCAGTCCTTTTTAGCTACAATATATCTTGCAAATTTATTACTTTTAATCTCCTCAATGAAAGCCTCTTTTGACCATGGTATACTAAAGCATAAATGCTCTATAATCATAACACCGTCAATATGTTCTATAGTCATTTTTTCAACTTCTAGGTTGTCCAATTCAATAAATACCTCTTATATTTAATCCAAAATTATTCCCCAGAAAGTCACTTTACAAATATTCTTCAAAAACCCCAAAGACCTTCTTCTCAAAATTCCCAAAGTAACAATTTATCACCTTAAAGGAAAGTGTCAGACTTTCTCTCCAGCAAATTTTCTTTCAGCTTGTGGCTTCCTCAAATAAAATGGAGTTAGTACGAATGGTTCTTCATATTGACCTTTCACATACTTTTGCAAACCCAGTTCAGCCACTGACGAAGCCCTTTGAAGCAATAAATTGCTAGGTGCAAAAAAAGCTTTTTCTCCCAGTGTCTCTTTAAAGAAATCTTTGTGAACCAAAACACCATCTCCGCAAAACATACATTGCCTTTTTGTCTCTTTCAGTTTTTCAGCCAATTCCCGTACTGTTAATGCTATATAGTCACTTTTCCTTACAAAAATCCCTTCATCCCATGAGTAAATAGCAGTGTAAACTTGCATATTTCTTGCATCAATGATGGGACAAATCAGCTTGTCTCCTAGGGGAAGGTTATATGCAAGTGCATCTAGGGTAGATACCCCCACCACTGGTTTTTTTACTGCATAAGCCATTGACTTTATAGTTACAACACCTATTCTTAGCCCAGTAAATGATCCTGGTCCAACTGATGCTGCGTACACATCAATATCAGCAGGTTTGAGACGAAGTCCAGACATTAATTCCATTACCATTGGAATAAGCTTTTGCGAATGGGTGTGTCCATCGTTTAATATATATTCACCAAGTACCATGTTTCCTTCTTTAACTGCAACTGCAGCAGTCATAGATGATGTATCTATTGCAAGGATTTTCATATATTTTTCCTTCCTGTTTTAAAAATACACAAGTAACTTTATGATTAAAACCCAAAAAGTATATTAGTTGAACTTCGCATACAACATATAGTGTCAGAGTGATTTTTTCTGCAGTATATGTTGTATGTGAAACTAGGCCAACTTACTTTTGGGGAAATAATCACTTTATTAAATTTCCAGAAGTTATGCTGCGCAATGCTATAAGCAGTTTTTCTTAAATAATCCTAACTAAGCTGTCAGTATGATAGTAAACTATAATTCTTTTGTAGACTGATCTTAAAATGATCCTGTAAATTCCTTTTTTGCATAGCTATCACCATTGAAAGATACTTCGATAATCCTTGTATTGTTTCTTTCATCAGGTTTCTTTTTTATTCTAATCCATATGTTCTCCAATGGAATCATTTCTTTTATCAAGTCAGCCCATTCAATAACTACAACTGCCCTGTTATAAATATACTCTTCAAAGCCGATATCATAAAGCTCTTCAGGGTCATTTACCCTATAGACATCAAAATGATACAGCATCTTAGCACCGACATACTCGTTTACAATTGTGAATGTCGGACTCGTTATCATTTCATCAATACCTAAAGCCTCTGCTATTCCCTTGGTTAGTTTGGTTTTTCCTGTCCCAAGATCGCCTTCAAGACAAACGATATCTCCAGTTCTCACCAAACCACCAATCCATTTTCCCACAGCTTTAGTTTCCTCTTCACTATCTGAGACAATTCTTATTGTCCTGTTTTCCATTTTCAATCTCCAACAATCTTCCTGTCCTATATCTTCTCTTGTTGTTCCCATCTTATAATTAATTCCCAAAAAAGTATATTCCATGGAATGCAATAATTCTATAACACAATGACTTTCTATTCCTAATATGTTTTGTTAAAACATAGGTCGTCATATCATACCTCTGCCTTATATACAATTTCCCCATTAATCATGGTATATACTACATGGGTCTTTAAATCAAAGGGGTGATTGCTGAAAACAACAATATCAGCATCCTTTCCACATTCAAGACTACCCACTCTGTCATCTATTCCTGTAATTTGTGCTGCGTTTATAGTTATAGCTTTTAGTGCATCATTTTCATCCATTCCAGCTTTTGCTGCCATTGCCGCACTTAGGCAAAGATATTGTACTGGAATAACAGGATGGTCGGTCATTATCGCTACCTTTATACCAGCTTTAGATAAAATACCCGGACCTTTTATATCTGAATTCTTAAGTTCAATTTTGGAACGATCTGAAAGGAGAGGTCCTAGTATTACCGGGTAACCTTCCTTTGCAAGTATTTCTTTAATCAAATAGCCTTCAGTACAATGCTCCAGCGTCATATTTATACCAAATTCCTTAGCAATTCTTATAGCGGTCAAAATGTCATCCGCTCTATGAGCATGTGTTTTCATTATCATTTCACCTGACACAACTTTCATAAGAGATTCCATTTTGAAATCAAAATCAGGTTTTTTATTTTTATCATTGTCAATATTATCATAAACAGCTTGTTTGTAATTGCGAGCTTTTATAAGAGTTTCTCTAAATATAGCTGCAGTTGCCATACGTGTCATAGGGGACTTGCTTTTACTACTGTACACTTTTTTTGGATTTTCTCCCAAAGCCGCTTTCATAGCCACTGGTTCCTTAATAGTCATTTCATCTATGCTTCTTCCATACGTCTTAACAGCAGCAAACTGACCTCCAATAACATTCGCACTTCCCGGACCGGTCACAACAGTCGTAACACCTGCTTCTCTGGCTTCTTTAAATGATCTGTCCGAATGATATATTGCATCAATCGCCCTAAGCTGCGGAGTAATCGGATCACTTACTTCATTTCCATCTGCACCTTCAAACCCTACAGCATCTTCCCACATTCCAACGTGGCAGTGAGCATCTATAAATCCTGGAAGAACATAACCTCCGGCTGCATCAATTATTTCTGTATAATGCTTCTCCTGAATATTTTCCATTGAACCTATTTCATCTATTTTTCCATTGCTGACCACTATATATCCATTATCAATATCCTGACCTGTCATGCTTAAAATTTTCGCATTTTTAATAAGAATCATCTTAATGTCCCCCTAAAACATTCATTAATAAACACTCTTGCATGAAATACTTTTTACATTATACCACTTAAGCACTTTTTTTACATCCATATTTTCCTTACTCTTCAATCAGCCCACATTTTCCAGTCAAATTCGCACCGCTGTTTTCTTTCAACGTATTTTGGCGACACAATATATGGTTTTCCAGCTTGGCATACTAGGTTTTCATTTTCTGTTAGTCCTATATCACGAAGTTCTAATTCCTTTACAAGACGATTTTTCCAATGAATTAACTCAGATTTGTAAGAGTCATCCTGTGAAAGATCATTTAATTCATAGGGGTCGACTGTTAAATCAAAAAACTGCTCAGTACCAAGTCTAGGGAACCATATGTATTTATACTTCCCATCGGTCAGATATTGCATCTCCTGTTCTTCTGAATAACAAGTACTATGCTCCCCATGTAAATACTCACGCCATTTACAAGTTTCACCATATATTAGCCTCATCATGCTCATTCCGTCAACAGTATCAGGAATTTCTGCGTTAACAAAATCAAGAATAGTCGGCATAATATCCTGAAGAGTTACCGGCTCGTATACCTTCTTTTTAACAACGCATTTCATTGCTTTTGGTAAATATACAATCATGGGTATATGAGCAGACCCTTCATATGCATAGGTTTTGCGCCATAAATTATGATCTCCAAGCATATCTCCATGGTCAGTAGTAAAAATAATCATTGTATTGTCAAGCTGTTTTTTCGTTTTAAGAAAATCGATTAAACGACCTATCTGATGGTCAATGTGTGTTATAGATCCATAATACCCAGCTCTCGCGCGCTTAATCTCGTCCGGATGCCTGCATCCCCTCCATGCATCGGGATGTGCAGCATCAACCGGTTTATCATGCATCAGAGCCCATTCTCCGACAACAGGCTCAGGAATATTCTTTCTCATATACATATCAAAATAGTAAGGTAGGGCATCATAGGGTGAATGTGGACGTGAAAAGGATACTTTTAGAAAAAACGGAGCAGACGGATCCCTTTTCTTAACAAAATTTATGGCTTCATTAGTTGTCCAGTTAGTTGGATGCAAAAACTCTGGAGCATGATACGGTCTTGCCATCCATGAATTCCAGCCGATACCATGATCTGTAATGTCATAATCTCCGGTTTTATTTTTATCAAACCATTCTTTATAATCAGACACAAAATCAGGATCTTTTGCCCTGCCTGATTCATCCAGTACAGTGTGATGAAATCCATTAAGCGCCCGTTGAGGGAAAAAATGCATTTTCCCTATTCCTTGAGTATGGTATCCTAGTTTTGATAATTCACCGGCAATTGTGTGTGAAAACCCCACGCCCATTTCCCCCTGACCTTTGCCCATCCCCAGTATGCCTGTATTCCATGGATTCATTCCCGTGATAAGACATGCCCTAGCAGGTATGCAAGATGGGGACGGTGTGTATGCATTGCAAAATATCGTTCCCTCTGAGGCTAACCAATCCAAATTGGGAGTTTCAATAACAGAATTTCCATAGCAACCCAAAGAATCAAAACGGTGTTGATCAGTCATTATTAACAAAATATTCGGTTTCAAAAGTTGTTACCTCCATAGACTTTTATTATTTGCTTTATATTATTATTGCTTTTTTAGATCAAGTCGTACAAACTGCTCACAAGGAGCATCATTTTTCATCATTAGCTTAACTATAGCATCTCTCATTCCATTTTCTACTACTTCATTATATCACTCGCTGCTACATCAACATTTGGCGAATATCTTCCCATGACAGCTCCCCAACATACTCACTGTTATCTGATATAACAGCATCAAACAGAGCTTGCTTCTTTTCTTTTAAAGCTTGTATCTTTTCTTCAATTGAACCTTCTGTTATAAGTCTGTACACATTGACAGACTTTTTCTGTCCCATCCTGTGAGCACGGTCGACAGCCTGGTTCTCAACCATCGGGTTCCACCATGGATCGTATAGGATTACTGTGTCCGCCGATGTGAGGTTTAGCCCGTAGCCTCCTGCTTTAATACTGATTAAAAAAACCCTTATATTATTATCTTCATTAAATTTATCTATTATCTCACCACGATTTTCAGAGCTTCCATCAAGGTAAGAAAACATAATATTGTTATTTTTTAGTACCCTAGCCAGGATACCCAGCATTTTTGTAAACTGGCTGAAAACGAGAACTTTGCTTCCACTTTCAACACAGTTATTTATCAGCTCTTCAAAAAGCTCAAGTTTAGCCGAAATTTCATCATTATTCAGATACTTTTCATCGACAAGACCCGGATGGTTGCATATCTGCCTTAACTTAGTGAGCGCCGCAAGAATTGCAATCCTTGACCGTCCAAACCCCTTTGATTCCACATTTTCAAACATATCCTTACGAACAGATTTCAGTACTTGCGTATACATTTCAAATTGCTTCTTATTCATTACCACATGTTGAACCTGTTCAATTTTTTCAGGCAGTTCGGAAAGTGTTTCCTTCTTTGTACGCCTCAGAACAAACGGCTTTATTCTTTGCCTTAGGAGCTCGGGTGAATTCCCAAAGACTTCATTAAATTTTTTTCTGCCTCCTAAAAAACCCGGCATCAGAAAATCAAAAACCGACCAAAGCTCAAGAAGTGAGTTTTCAATAGGTGTCCCGGTAAGAGCGAGCCGATTTACTGCTTTTATCAATTTAACCTTCTTTGTACTCTCAGCATCCGGGTTTTTAATATACTGTGCTTCGTCCAGTACGCAGTACTTGAACGAGTGTTCCTTATAATACTCAATATCGTTCCTCACCAGTGAATATGAGGTGATTACAGCATCATATTCATGAAGCTCCTTTATTTGTTCTTTTCTTTTACTTGTATCCCCTTCCGGTATCAATACCTTTAAATCGGAAGTGAATTTTCGGATTTCCTCATTCCAGTTATATATAAGGGTTTTAGGACATATTATAAGCGAAACCCCCTGCCCCTTAACAGTCTTCAGTAAAGTTAGAACTTGGAGTGTTTTACCCAGCCCCATATCATCTGCCAGAATCCCCGAAAGGCCATATTTTTTCAGGAAAGCCATCCATTTGACACCATTAACCTGATAATTCCTTAATATTTTGATGAGGTTATCTTCAATTTTTATACCATCTAGAAGACTTCCCTGTGTCGCCTCGTCTAAAAACTGCCTGTAAACGGAATCTCCATTATACTCCACACTTTCAATGCCCGATAAAATTGACTTTAACCCTAATGCTTCTGCCGGACTTAAACTGAATTCTGCGCCTTCCCTGTTTTGTGCTTTTTCCCTTTTCATATCATTAATAATGGTTAGCAATTTTTCTGTATCAGTCCGGTTTTCTATTTCTATATAAGAAGAACCATAAAACAAAAAACCTTTCTCTTTAGACAACATCTCCATCAGATCTTTAAGATTGATGCCAATCTTTTCGCAGTAAAAATCTATATCAAAATCAAAAAAATTATTTTCGTTATTATGTTGAGCATTGATCTTAGTACTGATATTACTTTTTTTAAAAGTTAATTTATCTATCCCCTCTTCAATTATCACATTATATTTTTTGCATAATTCCGGTAGAATTTCTTTAATCAGCTGTTTGATGCTTTCTATATTTCTGCAAAAATACCTGTCATTATCATATGTAAAACAAAATGGGTGTTTATTAAATTCATTGGCTAGAAGAATTTCTTTAATTTCATCTCTCTTGATTTTATATTTACAGCCTTCTTTTTCAGTTAAATAGTGGTCGCCCTTTACATATTCTCCGCCTATTATAACATCAAGATAATTGCCATATTTCATTACAGGCTTCAAGTACAAATCCCCATTATTACTTTTGCCTGCAAAGATTTTAATATCAGGATTGATATTGATTTCCTCGATTTTCTCTTTATCAGATTCGGTCCTTTTAATTAATGGAAAAGTTACCCCCGGAATATATCCGGCTCTTAAATGCTCTGGTATAAGCATTGTCTTTACAACTCCGCTTTTGCTGTTTATTAGCCGGTGAAGTGCTATCGGGAAATCTTTTGGCAGTTTATGCAAAACATTATCAGATAAGCAATATCCCGAGAATTTTCCGTATATTATTTCATAGCCTTCTTCCATCTCTACAAATGATTCTTCATCATTTCTTGCAGTTACACGAATAAACGGGGCAATAATGTCTTCAGCCAGTTTTATAGTTCGTTCCGGTTGCCCATAACATATGTGCTTAGTATTCCTTAAATTGCTGATAATAAAATCTATACTGCTATGAGGGAGAATAAACTCATCCTGGAATATTGTTCCTGTTTGAAGTATATATGCAAGCATTATAGTAAACTGTGGGGAAATCTTTTTAGCCATACCCATATTAGGCATAAAATATCTTATAGCTCCCCTGTTTTCTGTAAAAAACTTCATTGAAAATACCAGATCGTCATACTTAAACTCAGGCTTATACATATTAAACCAGTTAAACTGTGCATAAACTGACAAAATAATTGACCCCCAAAATTTTTCTTCACCAAACTTTTCTGTTTGTTATTCTACATCAGTAAAATAACATCTGTCAATTTTTAAATGCGGAGGATCTCCACCGGATTTCCTAAGGTTACAGTTCACAGGGGTCTTAGCAAAACTGATAATGAACAATCATCTCTAATACGCCTAATTACAGCAAAGCTTAGGAAAACTAAGTTTAAAATGCCTTAGAGTTTAGTAATGTCCGTGCTGTTCTACACGCAAGTGAGTTCACGGAATTACTTAACGAAAAGGCATTTTAAACTGTGTTTTCCTTGCTGAAGCTGTATAG
>Ga0265293_10001165_pt1 | contig 58906 bp, 47 predicted proteins | sample Munlanlewell138R_FD_192505 | JGI IMG/M metagenome (GOLD analysis project Ga0265293, IMG submission 192505) | Leachate microbial communities from a municipal landfill in Southern Ontario, Canada - Leachate well 138R | ecosystem: Engineered > Solid waste > Landfill > Unclassified | place: Canada...
GTATATTCTTTTTCAAGTTTATCGGCTTTTTCAATTAAAGCTTGTCCCTTTGACAGGATATCATTAACAAAGGCTTTATCATCTAATGAAGATGCATTAATCTTCATATTCATAAAGGCTCCATAACAAGCTGTTCTTGCACAAAGGATACCTACAGCAGCATCGGTTACTGAATTTGGATTACCTACTTTAACCATTGCAATACATAGTTCAAATACTTCAAAGCTTTTGCAAAGAGTACGGTAAGGTATTTCTATTGCGTATTTTGTTGCATCTTGGATTGCTTGTTTTCTTGCTGCTTTTTCTTCATCAGTTTTCTTTGGAAGAGAGAATGCATCCATAATTAAATTAAAAGAATGAGTATCCTCATCAACAAGATAGTTTAATTCATCCTTAAGGGCTTGACCTTTCTCAGCCCAAATAGAAAACTCTTCCCATCTTTCATCCCAACCAGATTTATGAGAAGAAAGGTTTGCAACCATTGTTCCTAAAGATGCTCCTAAAGCTCCAACATAAGCAGCGATAGAACCACCACCAGGAGCTGGACTTTCTGAAGCTGTTTCATCTGCAAAGTCTTTGCATGTCATATCAACAAGTTTCTTAGTCTTGTTTTCTGATTCAATCATATACTCAATAATCTTTTCACCAGGATTAAATGGTTTTAAATCATCAAGACCCATTGATTTTATTGCAATATTAATTAGTTCTTTCTCAGAAACTCCTAATGAACGTTGTTGCTTTGCTAAATAATACTTACCAGCATCGATTAAGCAACTCTTTGGAACAAGACCAACAATTTCTACTCCACTAACTCTAATACCTCTTTTTGCAGCCTTATCAACTACTTCATCAAAACATATATGTAAAGGAGTTTGGGTAATATCTGTAATATTCATTGAAACCTGAGCAATGCCATACTCCTCGATAAACCAACCAATAGCTTTAGTTCCTTTAAGAGTTCCTGGGATCATTACTGGGTTACCATTTTCGTCTTTCAAAGGTTTTCCATTTGGTTTTCCTCCCTCTCTTGCAGGGCGTCCTTTTTCTCTAACATCGAAAGCAATTGCATTAGCTCTACGAGTTGAAGTAGTATTAAGGTTATAGTTTACAGCTATAAGGAAATTACGTGCAGAAATTGCAGTTGCTCCACTTTGTGCTATACTATCATTCCATTTGTTTGGTCCAAAGCAAGGCTTCCATTCAGTAGTTTCAATTCTTTGTTTCAATGCCTCATACTCTCCTTGACGACAAGAAGCAAGGTTTCTTCTCTTTGGCTCAAAGCATGCATTTTCATAGCAGTAAACTGGAATACCAAGCTCACTTCCTACTCTTTCTCCTAAAGCTCTTGCATATTCGACAACCTCTTCCATGGTAATATTAGATACTGGAATCATTGGGCAAACATCAGTAGCTCCAAAACGAGGATGGTCTCCATGATGATTTCTCATATCTATTAGTTCTGCAGCTTTCTTTATAACTCTAAAAGCTGCCTCACTAACAGGTCCTGGCTCTCCAACAAAGGTAATAACTGTACGATTGGTAGTTGCACCTGGGTCAACATCCAAAAGTCTAACCCCTTCAACCTTTTCGATTTCATCAGTAACCTGCTTAATAATATTCATATCTCTTCCCTCAGAAATATTGGGAACGCATTCAATAATCTTTTTCATAGCGATTATATTACTTTTTAATTCAAATTAATTAGCTTTTCTATTGCATTAATAACTAAAATTCAGTTTGCAAAGTTCGGTAAAATAAATGAAATGGAGGCAATATTATTTTCTGCTTTTTAGATTTTAAAATACATCCTATATATAATTTTATTGTTTAACTGAAGATTTCAAACAAAGATTTTTTTAAAACCTTAATTTATTTGGTACAGTAAAAGATTAATTGTACATTTGCAGTATCACTTTAAATATTTTTTGTATGAAAAAGAGCATTTTAATAATTGCAATATTATTATGCGTTTCGTGTAATAAACCTAATCAGGTAGCAAAATCAGTAGAAGAAACTAATCAACCTATCCTTGTAGAGGAAGAATTTAATCAATTTGAAATTGAAGAGGTAACAAAAGATATAGGAAGAGTAAAGTTTGATTCTAAAACTGGGAATATATTACCAGGTTCAAAAAATATAATTAAGTCTTTAGCTAAAGAAGTTGCAAATAATCCAAATACAAGAAAGATAATTATTTTATATAATTACTATTTTAATTCTGGGTACAATAATGATACAAAAATTGTTTATGATAGAGTTTTGAATCAAATAGAAGAAATAACTTTATCTAGTAATATTAAAGATGTATATAAAGGCATTACAGATGAAATTATAGAGAAAGCATCAAAGGATAACGAATGTAAAGTAATACATTGCTTAACATATTATTCTAAAAAAGATATGGTAACTGATTATTCTGAAAGGAAAATAGATGCTTTAGGTGAAAAACCAAAACAAAATGAGACAGACTACTCTGTTCAAGAAGTACTTGACTATATTAATAATAAACAATACAAGGATATAAAATATTTAGAGTGGTCAAAGGTCTCAAGTATAGGAAAAGATTGGATTGTAAGAGCAAAGTTTAAAGCAAAATTAAATGGTCAAAGTGTTATTGATAACTCTTGGTATTATATTCAAAACAATAAAGTTGTTAGAACAAAAAATATAGAATAAGCTAATATCTTATTTACATTTAAAATTTGGATATTTATTAACCTAATAAAAAATAACAAGTTCAGGTTTTAAAATCTAACTAATATAAATAACTCTATATTCACTTATTATAGAATAATTGATTATCTTTCTATAACTTGAATTCAGTTTGCAAAGTTCGGTAAAATAAATGCAATAGTTATAATAAGGGAATAGAATATATTAGAGAACTTCATTTGAAAGAAAATCTCTTAGATGAAATTGCTTAATTCCTTTGTAATTAGTTCCAGAAAGAAACGGATCCATTGATATTACATATTTTGGATAACTATTTTCTATCTTAAGAAGATTTCCAAACTCTCTATCTCTGGTCGTCTCATCAGCTATTATATAGCAAACTTGAATATAAATTTTCTCATCATTCTTAATTCCGATAAAATCAATTTCTAAATTATCTAATTTCCCAACATACACTTGATAACCTAATATAATTAAATGTTGGTAAACTGCATTTTCCATCAATTTACCAATATCACTATTAAAGTTTAAAGCATTCTTACAATTTCTAAGTCCCAAATCCTCAAAATAATACTTATCTCCTATTTCGAATTTCTTTAGACCCATAACATCAATTCTCTGTGTCTTATTAATTATATATGCATTGCTTAATGCCCTTAGATAATTAATAATAGCATTAACCGACATTTCGGTGCGTTGAGATTTTAAAAACTTATGAATATTATTTGCTGAAAAGACATTTCCAATATTATCAGACAGATAATCAACCAGGGTTTCAAGAAAATCCACATTTCTAATATTTTCTCTACTTATAACATCTTTCAATATTATTGTAGAAAAAACATTTCTAAGATACTCAAAAGATATTTCATTGCTTAATGGTAAACGTGAAAGATAAGGTAATCCTCCATAGATAAGATATTTCTTTAGAGATTCATCGTTATTTTTCAATTTATGAAAAGAAAGAAACTCAATATAAGACAAGCTATGAATTCTAAATTCTACATATCTTCCTGCTAAAAAAGTTGAAAGCTCGCTTGAAAGCATCTTAGCATTACTACCGGTACAAAATATATCACATTTATCTTCTGCAAGGAGGCTTCTTAAGACATTCTCAAAATTAATAATATCTTGAATCTCGTCAATAAATAAATAATTTTGTTTTCCTGTCAAGAGCTTATCCTTTAGGTAATCGAACAAATCAATATCATTCTTTATAGAATTAAACTCCTCTAATTCTTTGTTAACATAGATGATATTAGCATTATTATCCTCTTTCTTAATATCCTTCATTAATTGCAAAAGGATATAACTTTTCCCTATACGTCTTTGCCCAGTTAAAACTTTAATAATTCCTTTACCTATAAAAGGTTTTATACGATTACTATACAAAGGTCTATCAAATACTTCCATTATTCTATCACTTATAAGTTATAAACAATGCAAAAATAGTAATTTTATTGGTTATAAGTGATAAAAACACAAAAATAAAGTGTTTTATTGGTTATAAAGGATAAAAAAGTTGAGTGTTTTACATTATTTATTTAGTAATATCTTATAACATCAATAAGTCTTACTCCGTCAAGCCATAGTGCTACACAGCCTACTACTCCATTTTCTGTTCTTTGAGTAATTGGCTCGAGTGTTTTTGCATCTACAATTTCAAAGTATTCAAGCTCAAAATCCTTTACTAATTTGAATTCATTTATTACAAAGCTCTTAATCTGAGAAATAGATATATTCTCACTTAGTGAATATGACTTTCTTAGAATTGCATTTATCCTTGGTGCTATCTCTCTTGCAGAGGCTGATAGTCTTTGATTTCTACTACTCATTGCAAGTCCATCTTCTTCTCTTACAATTGGGCAAGCTACTATCTCTACTCCAAGACCAAGAATATTGACCATTGCTTTAATAATAGTCAATTGTTGGAAATCCTTTTCACCAAAATAAGCCTTATTAGGATTTATCCAATTAAATAACCTACTTACAATTATTGCTACTCCACGGAAATGACCAGGTCTTTGCTCCCCTTCCATTACCTTATCCAAATTACCAAAATCAAATTCTTCTGTTGGTTCTTGAGCATATACTTCTTCAGCCTTTGGATAAAACAAATAATCACAACCAATACTTTCTAATTTATTAGAATCTGCATCAATATCTCTTGGATACTTTTCTAAATCCTCTGGGTTATTGAATTGAATAGGATTAACAAATACACTTACAATAAGTATATCATTTTCATCTTTTGCTCTTTGCATTAAAGTTAGATGTCCTTTATGTAGGGCACCCATAGTCGGCACAAAACCAATAGTTTTATTATCAAGCCTTAAAGCTCTTGATATTTCTGTAATCTCTTGAATAGAATTTATTATTTTCATCTAATATGTATATGTCAAATTTAAACGAAATGTTTATTGGGCAATCGCAAGGCATTGCCCCTACTTGTCTTCATCACTGATATCTTCGTAATCGGTAAATCCGCTCTCAATATCATTATCTTTTTTATTGATATTACCTTGATTTATTCCTTCTTCAAACTGTTTCTTTACTCTTCTAATCTTTTCTGGAATTTCCAATATAAAAGCTATAAGTGTAATAATGATACTAAAGAAAAAGGCACCTGTAAATCCATTTACACTAAATCTATCTCCCAACAAGAAATCTGCAAAAAGAATAATCAAAGCATTTAATACAAGGTTGAAAAGCCCTAATGACAAAACCATAATTGGCAAGGAAAAGAGGATTAGTATTGGTTTAATAAATGCATTTAAAAGACTTATAACTATTGCAGCAAGAATTGCTGAAGTGAATCCTGAAATTTCTGCAAAAGAAAATAAATAAGTAGTAATAATTATTGAAAGGCTCATAATCAAAACCTTTGTCCAAAATCTAATACTCGTAAAAGAGGGTTTCTCCCCTCCAAACTTAAAATGAAATTTAGCCATCTAAATCAATGTTTAAAACAATTTGCAAAGATAACGCATTAATAGCTTATATCATATATCTATTTTGTTTTATTATAAATTCCACCACCCAAAATAAAATTGATAAAAGAAAGATGAAAATGGATCAAAGAGATAGAAAACTAACTCTAAGATATACGAAAATAGATCTAAGAGATAGGAAAATAGATCTAAGAGATAGCTATCTTAACAAAGATGTTAATTAACACTGACAAAATAATTCTAAATTCTATCTGAATAATATAATTATCCATGTTGAATTGCATCTAAAAGATTATCTTTGCAAAATAGGATATCTAAATTACTTTTAATTCATTTTTCTATGATTGGGAACAAAGGAAAAGAAAACAAACCACATATTGGTTTTTTCGGGAGATGTAATGTTGGGAAAAGCTCTATTATCAATAGTTTTATTGGTCAAGAAGTATCGATAATTAGCCCAGAGGCTGGCACAACGACCGACACTGTTAAGAAAACTATGGAGATAAGTGGGATTGGTCCGGTAATTCTTATTGATACTGCTGGTTTGGATGATGAAACCTTGTTAGGAAAGAAAAGAGTCGAAAAAACTATGGAGGTGTTTAAATTGATTGACCTCTGTGTGATAATTATAAGCAATAATAAATTCTCAACCTACGAAGAAGAAATTATTAATCAATGCAATAGATTTAAGATTCCTTATATTTTTGTTTATAATAAGCAGGATATTGAGCCAATTGACAATGAATTGGAAATAGAATTAAAAACAAAATACTTAGTTGATATTATTATTACTCAAGCAAACAAAGAGAGAAAAGAGAGTGGAATTGAGAAGTTGAATAATAGTATAAAGAAAAACCTACCTAAGAATTCATATCAAGACAAAGGAATATTGGATGGGATAATTAAACCTAATTCAATTGTACTTCTTGTAACCCCTATCGACTCTTCTGCTCCAAGCGGAAGAATGATTCTTCCACAAGTTCAATTAATAAGAGATGTTCTTGACCATGATTCAATAAATATTGTAGTTAAGGAAACACAATTAGAAGAGGCTTTGAAAATCTGCCCTAAGCCAGATTTAGTAATTACAGACTCCCAAGCCTTTGAATTTGTAAGTAAAATAGTAAGTGAAGATATTCCACTTACAAGTTTTTCTATAGTATTAGCAAGACTAAAGGGAGAATTTGATGAGTATTTAAAGGGCACAAAAGAAATTGAGAACCTAAGAGATGGGGATAGAATACTTATGTTAGAGAGTTGTTCTCATCAAAGCTCATGTGAGGATATTGGGAGGGTTAAGCTACCTGCTTGGATAAGAAAATATACTGGGAAGAAATTAGAATTTGATGCAGTTGCAGGGTTAAACAAAATTGAAAGACCAATTAAAGACTATGCAATGGTTATTCAATGTGGAGGATGTATGGTTACTTCAAAACAGTTATCCTCAAGACTTGCTCCCGCAATTGAACAAGGAGTGCCTGTAAGCAATTATGGTATTTGTATAGCCTATCTAAATGGTATATTCCATAGAGCTACCAAGATTTTTACTTCTAATATAAATGCAGTATAAATTATTTTTTATATCTTTGACACTTTAAACCAGAGTTTACTTTAGAATAATGAAGAAAATAATATTATTATCACTCTCCCTAATTATTTTTGGTTGCAGTAATGACCTTTACAAATATCATGACTACGACAATTTAGTCTATGCTTATGGCAAGGGGAAGCTTCAAGATAGGGAAATAAAGCGTCTTAGCAGACAATACGAAAAAATAGTAACCCAACCAAAAGGCAAAAGAAAAGTCCCAGCTCCAGGAGTTTGCATCGACTATGCTTACTTGCTTTACATTACAGATAAAAAAGATAAGGCTCTGGAAATGCTGAATAAAGAGATTATTCTTTATCCAGAGAGCGAAACATATGTGAATAAACTAAAACAGGAACTTGGACTATGAAAAGATTAATCTTTATTCTATGCTTAACTGTGTTATTCTTTTCTTCCTGCGATGTTTATAATAGGATAATGAAGAAAGAAGAACCAAGCGAAACAGAAATATCACAAGATATATTAGCAGAAATTACTGGAGAGACCAAACCTCAAATACAAGATACAAATATTCTAACAGTTTCAAAAAAGGAACTAAAAAAGATAAAGAAAGAACAAGACAAAAGAGATAAGATTGCAAGGGGAGATACTTTAAATTTTGCTGAGAAATTTTGGTATGCCCTATTCCCAAAAACTATTGAAAGAGAAAAGAACTTCCCTTTAATGTACAAGGAAACTCCAAAGTCTATCCTTGTTCTCTATCCTTGGAATCGTTCTAAAAGGGATGATGCATCAGAAATATTTCTAACTAATATTACTAAAGCATTATCGCTTAGAGGTTATTATATTCCAAGTGCTATAAATTCATTCAATGATTATAGGACTGACACTCTTTTCTCAAGCCAGTATATTCCTCATTCCAAAGCAAAAGAATTAGGTCAAAAATACGGAGTTGATGCTGTCTTGTATGTAACTGTATATTCCTTAAATAAAAATTGGTGGTCAACATCTATAACCTCATCTGCCGAATATCATCTCATAAGTACAAAAACTTCAGATACATTATTCTTTAGAAAGACTGAATTTATTTACGATACCCCTAAACCTGCATATAAACCTAATAAGAAATCAGAAATCTTTAATATGGATATTGACCGAGAAGTTCCTTTCTTTGGATTGGGATATCAAATGACTAATTATGTATTTATTGATTTCCCATTTGGTCCTTATCATAAGAAACACCTTAAAGATAAAGAGAAATTCTCTCATCCAAGAATAATTAACTATAAGATTAATATGCGTTTGGATTATTAACTTTTAGGATCTCCCAAATAAAACAACTATAAATGGCAAAGGCAAAAACAGTATTCTTCTGTAAGGAATGTGGAGCACAAAGCTCTACTTGGATAGGGAAATGTCCTCATTGTGGAGCATGGAACTCTTATGTTGAAGAAATTATTGAAAGAGGAAAAGAAGATATAAGAATCAAATCTAAGACTAAATCCCTCCCACCCCAGCCTATTGACAAAATTGAGTTCACTAAAGAAGAAAGAATAGACACAAAGGATAAGGAATTGAATAGGGTTTTAGGAGGGGGGCTTGTACCAGGAAGTATTGTTTTGGTTGGAGGAGAACCTGGAATTGGTAAAAGTACTTTATTATTACAAGTTGCCTTAAAGTGCAAGGATAAAAAGATTCTTTATGTTAGCGGTGAAGAAAGTCTAAGCCAAATAAAGATGAGGGCAGATAGGATTAACTCTCCAAATCCTAATTCTTATATAATTACGGATACAGTTTGTGGAGATATATTTAATCACTCCGATAATCTTGAGCCCGATATTATAATAATTGACTCTATTCAAACAATTAGCACAGAAAATATAGATTCTTCTCCTGGAAGCATATCACAAATAAGAGAAAGTGCAGCAGAATTGCAAAGATATGCTAAAAGCACAGGAATATCTATATTTGTTGTAGGTCATATTACTAAGGATGGCTCCATTGCAGGACCAAAGCTATTAGAACATATAGTAGATACTGTTTTGCAGTTTGAAGGAGAGAGAAACTATGGTTATAGAATACTTCGTTCAATTAAAAACCGATTTGGTTCAACCTCCGAATTAGGAATATACGAAATGCAATCCTTTGGACTAAGAGAAGTCTCAAACCCAAGCGAGATACTTCTATCGCAAAGAGATGAAGCAATATCTGGGACAGCAATTGCTGCAACCATAGAAGGTACAAGACCAATACTAATAGAGATTCAAGCCTTGGTTGCTAATTCAAATTATGGCAATGCAAGTCGTAACTCAACAGGATTTGACCAAAGAAGACTCTCTATGCTTCTTGCAGTTTTAGAGAAAAGAGGAGGAGTTAAACTCGGAAACAAAGATGTGTTTTTAAATATTGCTGGAGGGATTAGAGTAGATGATCCAGCCATTGACCTTGCTGTTATAAGCTCTATAATTTCATCAAGCGAAGATATATCTATAAGCCCAAGTTATTGTTTTGCTGCCGAAGTAGGATTGAGTGGAGAGTTAAGACCAGTAAATAGGATTGAGCAAAGAATTGCCGAAGCAGAAAAACTTGGGTTTAAAAAGATATTTGTTTCAAAATACAATACTAAAGGATTGGATTTAAATCAAAAGAATACAAAGATTATTGCCTTAGCTAATATAGAAGAGTTTATTACTTATTTCTTCACAAACTAATTCTCATTCTTATTATACGCCTCAACTATCTTTGTTACCAATGGGTGGCGGATAATATCAAATTCCTTTAGGTGAACAAAGCTTATGCCTTTAATATCTCTTAGAAATTCAACTGCATTTATTAATCCTGAGACTTGTTGCTTTGGAAGGTCGGTCTGTGTTGGGTCGCCAGTTATTATAAACTTTGAATTTTTTCCCATTCTTGTAAGGAACATCTTCATTTGTGAATAAGTAGCATTTTGAGCCTCGTCTAAAATTACAAAACAATTATCAAGGGTTCTTCCTCTCATAAATGCAAGTGGTGCAATCTCAATTGTTTTATCTTCAATATAAGATTCAAGCTTTTGTTGAAGAATCATATCTCTGAGTGCATCGTAAAGAGGCTGAAGATATGGGTCAAGCTTGTCCTTTAAGTCTCCAGGCAAAAAACCTAAATTTTCTCCAGCTTCAACAGCAGGGCGAGTAAGGATAATCCTTTTGACTTTTTTAGATTTCAAAGCCCTTACAGCCAATGCAACTGCAGTATAGGTTTTCCCTGAACCGGCAGGTCCTAAGGCAAAAAGCATATCATTCTCATCAATAGCCTCTACCATTAGTTTTTGATTAGGAGTTCTTGCCTTAATAATATTCCCATTTCTGCCATGAACTAAGATGTCCGAATTGTTCTCTGAGTATTTAATGTTAATATTAGATGGTTTGATTACACTCATAATTAATCTTTCATCAAGGTATCCTTCACTATGATACAGATTTTCTAATTGGGAATAGGAATTATAAAACTCCTCAATATCCTTTTCCTTACCAATAATCTTTAAGCTGTTTCCTCTTAGGACTAATTGGACTAAGGGAAAGAGTATTGATAAAAAACTAAGGTTCTTCTCGTTTACTCCAAAAAACTCTAATAACGATATTTTCTCTAAATCTACTATCTTCTCTGTCATTTATAATCTCTATTCTTTGTTTATCTACTTATTATCTTAAATTCTGTTCTTCTATTCCTTGCCTTGCCTTCTTCTGTATTGTTATCATCAATTGGCATAGTTTGTCCATATCCCTTTGCTTGCAATCTGTTTGGAGATATTCCTTGGTTTTGAAGATATAGCTTAACATTAATTGCTCTTTTATTCGAAAGCTCCAAATTCATCGCTGCATTTCCAGTGTTATCTGTATGACCAGATATTTCAATAATAATATTAGGATTATCCTTTAGCATACCAACCAAAGTTAGTAGCTCTGCTTGTGAGCTTGGTAATAACTCTGCACTATTAGATTCAAAGAACACATTATTCAATACTACTGAATTACCCTCAAGTATTGGATTTAAGAAAACATCCTTCTCGTAAGACTCTATCTCTTTTGATTTCAATTGAAAATTCTCTGAATAGAATAAATAATTATCTGCCTTAGCATTTAATGCATAATCACCTCCCAAAGGCAAAACAACAAGATATGAACCATTACTTGCATCTGAAGTAGTTGAAGCAATAAGCTTATTCGTTTCTAAATCTCTTACTTCAAAGCTTGCATAAACAGGATTATTATTAGTAATATCCAAAACCCTCCCCTTCATATAAACAATAGGTGTTGGTTGGGCTTCTTCATATAGATTAAATACATATAAATCCTTCTTACCATATCCTCCTTCCAAATCAGTTGAGAAATAGGCTTCCTTGCCAGAGGGAGAAACTATAAAGCTTGTTTCGGAAGATGAAGTATTGATTGGATATCCCAAATTAATAGGAGGAGAAAATTCTCCATTCTCTATCCTTGAATAAAATATATCTTGAGAGCCCATTCCTATATGATAATCCGATGAGAAATAAAGTGTAGTATTGCTCGGATGAATAAAAGGAAACATTTCATCTCCAGGAGTATTAATTATATTACCTAAATTCTTTGCCTCTGACCACTGACCATCATCTCCCTTATAAGTATACCAAATATCACTATTCCCAAGCCCACCAGGACGGGAAGACACAAAGAAAAGTGTTCTTGAATCAGATGCTATTGAGGGTTGAGAATCCCAAGCATTGGAATTTACGTTTTGTCCTAAGTTTTTAGGTTCGCTCCATTTATCACCTTTTCTTGTTGAAACATAAATATCACAAGAACCAAAGCCATCCTTAGCATTGCATCTTGCAAAATAAGCATCCTTACCGTCAGGAGAAATAGAAAGAGCACCTTCATTTACATTAGAATTAAAAGGTGGAGGCATTAGCTCTGCCTTACTCCAAGTATTTTTTAACTTATTAGAAACATAAAAGTCTTCAAAATAAGGTTCTCTTTTGTTTGTTGTATCTGGGTTAGGAGTTTGTCGAGTAAAGATTAAAGAGGTTTCATCTGCTACAAGTGTAGGGAAATACTCATCATCCTTAGTATTTATACTATTGCCAATATTTCTTGGCTTAAACTCCACAGGATTATCCAAAGCATAACGAACAAAATCAAGCTTTGATAATTGTATCTTAACATATTCCCTCCTTGCAAGATAACGGTTAGTATTTAGTTTTTCTAAAGCATATTGGTAATGATACTCCGATTTATCTATTTCGTAATTGCTAAGATAATAATCTCCAACCCTAACATGAGAATTTGGATCAAAGTCAGGATGATTATTAACTAATTTCTCGTAATACTTATATGAAAGTAGCTTAGAGTTATTATCATTCTTTTTATTATAATATATCTCAGCCAAAGCTAAAAGAGAATGAGGATAGAGAGAATCATATCTTAAGGATAGTTGGAAATGTTTTATTGCCAATTCATCTCTATACGTATTTAAGTATTCCAATGCTTTACTAAACTCCTTTTCAGCTCTTTTCTTGTTTTGAGCCATTGAAATATTTACAGATAAGAGAACTATGATTAAGAATATAGCTTTGAGATTTATGTTTTGTAATTTATTAATTAGGTGTTTCTTCATTATGGGATTCTAATATATTTATGACTTTGCAATGATATCCTCCATTTCGGATTTGCTTTAATATAATCTACAATCAAGGGAGTCATCGTATTACTAACGCTCCATTCGCATTGAAGGTATAATTTACATGTTTTTTCTACCTTTTTTGCATATTGTTCAGCAAAAAGAAAATCATCTTCATCGCATATTATCATCTTTAGCTCGCTTGCAAACTTCATATTCTCTTCCAAAGGGGGAAGATTTCTCTTAGCACTTAAACAAATCCAATCCCAAACTCCACTTATTTTTGAGCTCCCAGAGGTTTCTAATATTGTTTCAATTCCTTTTTCTTTAAGCTTTTGGCAAAGTAAATCAAGATTATAAAGCAATGGCTCTCCGCCAGTGATAATTACCGACTTAGCAGGATAGGAATTAGCTCTTTCAATAACCTCATCAATAGGAGTTGGAGATAATAAAGAAGCATCCCAAGCCTCTTTTACATCGCAAAAATGGCAACCCACATCACACCCTCCAATTCTAATAAAATAAGCAGCCTTACCAGTGTTAAAACCTTCTCCTTGGAGACTGTAAAACTCTTCCATTATTGGTAAATACTCTCCCTTTAGGATTAAATCTTCAGTATTTTTTAAATTGCTTTCATTATTCATTAATCTATCGCTTATTTAGGTGCAAAATTAAAACTTATTTCCCAATAAAACGATAATACCTCAATCAATATCATTAGAGCTTAAGTTAAATTGGAAAACATCAAAGAAGAAATTACTGGAATCAAGAAACAAAGAATTCTTTCTTGATTTAAAAGAATTCTTTCTTGAAAAGAAAGTCACTATGGTAGCTACCATAGCAGCATTATGGTAGCTACCACAAGGGTGTTATGGTAGCTACCACACGACCCTTATCATAGATACCATAATGTAGTTTTTGAAATTTTTTGGATTTAGAAGGAAATAAAGATTTCTATTCCTTGTGTTTACAAAGATACGAAAAATAAATGAATTATGACTAAAAAAATGTGTTTATTTAGTCTTTATAAATTTCGTTTTTGTATGCTTTTAATGTGTTTTGCAATAAAGATACTATTGTCATTGGTCCTACTCCTCCAGGAACTGGTGTTATGTAAGAGCATTTAGGAGCTACATTTTTAAAATCCACATCCCCAACAATTCTATAACCTTTCTCAGTCGTATTATCCTCAACTCTGTGAATACCAACATCAATCACAACAGCTCCATCTTTAACCATTTCTTCTTTAACAAACTCAGGCTTTCCAATTGCAACAATTAGTATGTCAGCTTCAGCACAAATCTTTTCAATATCCTTAGTCTTGGAATGGCAAAGAGTTACTGTACTGTTTGCTAAAGGATTATTTCTCGACAAAAGTATAGCCATAGGAGTTCCTACAATATTACTTCTGCCTAATACAACTGTGTTTTTACCAACTGTATCGATATTTGAACGATTTAAAAGGTTCATTATCCCCATTGGAGTAGCTGGAACAAAACAAGGCATATTATACATCATTCTTCCTCCATTGGTAGGATGAAAACCATCAACATCCTTTCGTGGATCAATGTTTTGAATTATCTTACTCTCATCAATATGTTTTGGTAAAGGTAATTGAATAATAAAACCATCTACCTCTGGGTCTTTATTTAAGAAATCAACGGTCTTTAGCAATTCTTCTTGAGTAGTTTCAACTGGAAGTCTATAAATCGAGGAGATAAATCCCACTTCTTTACTTTGTTTTTCTTTACTTGCTACATAAGAAAGGCTTGCACCGTCTTCTCCAAGAATAACAGCTACTAAATGAGGAGCTCTTTGTCCATTATCTATTAGCTCAGCTACTTCTTTTGCAATTTCATTCTTAATCTCTTTAGCTATTGCCTTCCCGTCAATTAAAATTGGTTTCTTTTCCATTATCTTCTTTTCTTAAGATTTTTCAATGCACTTAATTTACTACCTCCCCCGCTCATCATCTTCATGGCCTTGCGGGTTTCGTCAAACTGTTTCAATAATCTATTTACATCCTCAATCGTAGTACCTGATCCTTTTGCAATTCTCTTTCTTCTGCTTCCATCAATTCTTGTTGGGTTCTCTCTTTCAAATGGAGTCATTGAACCAATTATAGCTTCAATTCCCTTAAAGGCATCATCATTAATCTCTACATCCTTCATCATCTTGCCTACTCCTGGAATCATTCCCATAAGGTCTTTGATATTTCCCATCTTCTTGATTTGCTTAATCTGACTAAGGAAATCATTAAAGTCAAACTCGTTGGTTTTAATCTTTTTGGATAGCTTTCTTGCTTCTTGTTCATCATATTGTTCTTGAGCCTTTTCTACCAAGGAAACAATATCTCCCATTCCAAGTATACGAGAAGCCATACGCTCAGGATGGAATATATCCAAAGCATCCATCTTCTCCCCAATACCAACAAACTTAATTGGTTTCTTTACAATTTGGCGAATAGTCAAAGCAGCACCACCCCTTGTATCTCCATCCAATTTTGTTAATACTACACCGTCGTAATCCAATCTTTCATTAAATGCCTTAGCAGTATTAACAGCATCTTGACCTGTCATACTATCTACGACGAAAAGAGTTTCCTGAGGATTGATTGTAGATTTAATAGATGATATTTCATCCATCATTTCTTGGTCAATCGCTAAACGACCTGCAGTATCTACAATAACTACATTTATTCCTCTATCCTTTGCTCTTTGAACAGCGTTCTTCGCAATTTGAATAGGATTCTTTGAATCTTCAGTATAAACTTCAACTCCTATTTGCTCACCCAGAACTTGTAATTGATTAATAGCAGCAGGACGATAAACGTCGCCAGCTGTCAATAATACAGATTTTCCTTTTTTTGTCTTTAGATAATTAGCAAGTTTTGCAGAGAAAGTAGTCTTACCACTACCTTGCAAACCAGCTATAAGAATAATTGCAGGGGAACCTTTAATATTAATTGTTTCTGCACCTCCCCCCATTAATTCGGTAAGCTCGTCCTGCACAATCTTTACCATTAACTGACCAGGCTCAACAGAGGTTAGAACATTCTTCCCTAAGGCTTTTTGTTTAACTGTATCACAGAACTCTTTTGCAATAGCATAGCTTACGTCAGCATCAATTAAAGCCTTGCGAACTTCCTTTAGAGTATCAGCAATATTAATCTCGGTAATCTTCCCTTGACCTTTTAAAATCTTAAACGCTTTATCAAACTTTTCGCTTAAATTCTCAAACATAGTATGTAAATAGAAATGTGTTAAATCTTAATTTATTGGCTTGCAAAGTTAATTCTTTTTTGCCTAACAGCGAAATTAGTAAATCAAGTATTTCTCTCTTATCTTTTTAAACTCTTCTAAGTCTTTTGACCATGAGTTTTTTATAAATGTTTCAGATTGGTTTTGTTTTATCTGTGCTTTCAATTCTCTGGAGCCTGAGAGTTTGTCGAAAAAGGGTTGGAAAAATTTGTCTTTATTTGGATATGCTCTATACATTTCAATTAAATAGCTTAATTCTATTTCATTCTTTATTTCACATTTCAATTTTAAACCATTGCATTGCTGGTTTTTGTATGGAGGATTATCACTTACTCCTTTAATTATCCTTGGAGTAAAACTTATTATATCTTTTCCTTCAAGTCTTTTTGTATAATAATTAGGAAAACCTATAATCTCAAAAGGAGTATCTGTTCCTCTTCCTACACTTACTGGTGTTCCTTCAAACCAACATATTGACGGATATAATATAATTGAGCAATCGGTTCTTAGATTTGGGCTTGGAGAAATTGGGAGTGAATATTTTGAATTATGATTATAGTTATCAATCTGTATTACTTTTAAATCGCAAATCAAATTCCCCCTTTCTCCTTCTACTCTTTTATTAGAAGTTCCTAACCACCTCTCTCCATTTATCATAAGGGCATATTCCCCAATAGTCATTCCATAAACAATTGGCACAGGATGCATACCGACAAAACTTACCAAATCTTTATCCTTTAAAACTGGACCATCGATATAAGAAGCATTTGGATTAGGTCTGTCAAGAACTATTAATGGTATATTATTCTCAGCACATGCTTCCATAACATAGTGAAGAGTTGAGATATAAGTATAAAACCTTGTCCCTACATCTTGTAAATCGAATATAATTATATCATTATTCTGGAATTCTTCTTTCTTTGGCTTTTTATTATTCCCATAAAGAGATATAATAGGAAGATTGGTTTTAGAATCTATTGAGGAATTGATTGAAGCTCCCGCCTCTGCCTCTCCTCTAAATCCATGTTCAGGACAATAAATAGCCCTTAGATTTACTTTTAAGCTAATCAAGCTATCAACCAAATGAGTCTTCCCAATCAATGAGCTTTGGTTCGAAACAACACCTACCTTCTTATTTTCTAATAATGGAAGATAATCCTCAATGCATTCAGCCCCAACCTTAATATAAGTGTGATTATCTTGGGAGAAGAGATTAGTATTAATAAAGAAAAGAATAATAAAAAGAAAGATTTGCCTCATAAGTAAAACGTATTAATAGTTTAATTTATAAGGCAAATATACAATTGTTTTTTTAGATAATAAGAAGTCTATTCCTTTCTTCTGTTTTTCTTATATCGCTTATACACCCACCTTGATAAGAATACTACTAATATTATTACCCATAAATAGGTTAGGGTTGTGAAGACTTTTAAAAAGAATTGAAGTCCTTGGGTTAGAGCTTCCCATAACTCGGAGAAAAATCGGTTAGAATATTTATAATCCTTGTGGAAACTAATGTTTAAGGTGCTGTAATTTACTTGGTCATTTAAGTATTTCAATCTTCCTTGAGTTGCCTCTATCTCTATTCTTAAATCGTTAAGTTGTTTGTAAATCTCAGTAGTCTCATTAACATTCTTAACCTTAGATAATAAATCCAATAATTTGGTTTCGTATTCTCTCTTTACCTTTAACCTTGACTCAATATCGATAAACTCTTCGGTAACATCCTTAACCATTATGGTCTTGCTCTCAATCTCCTTTATATTCTCGTCTTCAATTATCTTATTTAGAAAATCATCAAAATCCTTGGATGGGACTCTTATAATTAAGTCATATCCCTTTGAATCTTCATAATTCTCTATCTTTTCGTCTGAAATATAACCCTTATACAATACAACCTTAGACTTTATCCAATTATAAGTTTTCTCTACGCTATTAGTCTTGAAACTAATATATCCGTCTTTAATAAGTTTCTCACCAACTCTTTTTTCATTAGAATTTGTTTGCTCGTGTGTAACGCTTGCCTCAACCATTGTTCCTTCTCCGCTTTCGGTTTTACTTCCACAACCAAAAACAATTAGTATAAAGAAAGATAGCAAGCTAAGTTTAAGTTTCCTTTGCATAGTCTTAGTTTATTTCAATTTTTTAGTCTTTTAGTTCTCCAATAATTGGAACGTAGTTTTTACCGTATTTCTTTGCACATTTTGGACATGTAGTGTACCACATATACATTTTGCTTACCTTTAGATTCTTTTTCTCTAAATGAGATTCATAGTCTTTACACCATTTGCCATTTTCTTGAAACTTTCCTTCGTAAACTTTAGAGTAGTATTTTCCAGTGAACTTTACATTCTCAATTCCCTCAACCTCTTTGTCTATTGCAATGTAAATATTCATTTTCCACTTCGAGGCATGTTCGCTAAGGGATATCATTTCTTCCTGATTAATAGATGAGAAATTAATTAGCTTATCTAATCGTTTCATTACCGATGAGAAATTAATCGGCATATAGAAGAATGTTTTTACCTCCGACTTAACAAAGTTCTTATTCTCCCATTCCAAAACCTTATCATCCCATTTTTCGGGTTTAAATTCTGGACAACAAATGTTTTCTTCTTTATTACTCATAATTTACCTCCTTGATTTTAAATTGAAATTAATAATTATATTTATTTATGACAGCAAAGATAGTATTATTTTCTGACCTTTTGTCATATTTATTGGTTTGGAATCTAATTTGAGGCTTAAGATTTAAAATTAAACACATTAAAAGTTATGGAAGAAAATAAAAAAAGATTTGACCAATTAAATCGTTATGCTCGAAATTTAAACGAAGAGGCTAAGAATAATAAGCTTGACCCTGTTATTGGTAGGGATGATGAGATTCGTAGGGTATTGCAAATTCTATCGCGTAGAACTAAGAATAATCCAATACTTATTGGTGAGCCTGGGGTTGGAAAGACAGCTATTGCCGAAGGCTTAGCTCAGAGAATTGAAAGAGCCGATGTGCCAGAGAACCTTAAGGATAAACAAATATATTCCTTGGATATGGGTGCATTGATTGCAGGAGCAAAGTATAAGGGGGAGTTTGAGGAGAGATTAAAAGGAGTTGTGAATGATGTCATTAGTTCCAATGGAGATGTTATCCTTTTTATTGATGAGATACATACTTTGGTGGGTGCTGGAGGAGGCGAAGGCGCTATGGATGCAGCAAACATTCTTAAACCAGCTCTTTCCAGAGGGGAATTAAGAGCAGTTGGAGCAACAACCCTCAATGAGTATCAAAAGTATTTTGAAAAAGATAAGGCACTTGAAAGAAGATTTCAAATGGTAATTATCGATGAACCATCAATTGCTGATACTATATCTATACTAAGAGGTCTTAAGGAGAAATACGAAGTACATCATAAGGTTAGGATAAAAGACTCAGCAATTATATCGGCTGCACAAATGAGTGCAAGATATATTACTAATAGGTTCTTGCCCGATAAGGCTATTGACTTGATCGATGAGGCAGCTGCAAAGCTTAGGATGGAGATAAATTCTTCTCCAGAGGAGATAGATGAGGTTGAAAGAAGACTTAGACAATTGGAGATTGAAAGAGCTGCAATTAGAAAAGAAAAAGACAAGAAAAAAGAAGAGGAATTAACGAAGGAGATAGATGAATTAAGCAAAACAAAAGAAACTCTAAGAGGAAAATGGGAGAAAGAAAAGAATTTGGTCGATGCTATTCAAGATGAGGTTAAAAAGATTGAAAAATATAAGATTGATGCTACTCAGGCAGAGAGGATGGGAGATTATGGTAAGGTTGCTGAGCTAAGATATGGCAAGATTAAACAAGCCGAAACCGACCTTGAGAACTATCAAGCTAAGCTTAAAGAAATTCAAGGTAATGAAGCCCTTATTACCGAAGAGGTTAATGAGAACCATATTGCAGAGGTTATTTCTCGTTGGACTGGTATTCCTGTTCAAAAAATGCTTCAAAGCGAAAAAGAAAAACTAATTAAGCTTGAGGATGAATTATCTAATAGAGTAATAGGTCAATTTGAAGCAATACAAGCTGTATCCAATGCTATTAGACGTTCAAGAGCAGGTCTTTCGGATGACAAACGACCAATAGGTTCCTTTGCTTTCTTAGGCTCTACTGGAGTTGGGAAGACTGAGCTTGCAAGAGCATTGGCAGAATTGCTTTTCGATGATGAGAATATGATGGTTAGGATAGATATGAGCGAATACCAAGAAAGACATTCTATTTCAAGACTAATTGGGGCTCCTCCGGGATATGTTGGATATGATGAGAGCGGACAATTGACCGAAGCTGTTAGAAGAAAACCTTATTCTATTGTCTTATTGGATGAGATAGAAAAAGCACATCCTGATGTATTTAATATATTACTGCAAGTATTGGAAGATGGAAGACTAACCGACAATAAGGGAAGGGTTGTGGACTTTAAGAATACAATTGTGATAATGACAAGTAATATTGGTTCAGAATACTTGCAAGAGGCTATTGAGTCGAGCAAAGAGAATTTCGAATCAGAGTGGAATAAAGGCAAGGAAAAGGTAATGGAATTGCTTCGAAGAACCATTAGACCTGAGTTCCTTAATAGGATTGATGAGATAATCGTGTTTAAACCTTTAAGAATTGAAGAAGTTAGAGAGATTGTTGTATTGCAAATCAATAGGCTAAAGGCTCAACTTAGAGAAAAGGATATTAGAATTGAATTTACCGATAAGGCAATTGATTTCTTAGCCGAAAGAGGCTATGAACCTGCCTTAGGAGCAAGACCAATCAAAAGAGCATTACAGAAACTTGTAATCAACGCCCTATCTATCGAATTAATAAAAGGAATAATATCCCAAGAAAACAAAATAGAGGTTGACGAAATTGATAATCAATTAGTATTTAAAAAAGTATAATCAACCCTCAAAACAACAAACAAAAAGCTATAATCAAAATTGGTTATAGCTTTTGTTTTTTCTATTCATAATATTCATATTCAAACCTTACCAAATAAGAAGGATGTCTTTCTTCAACAAGATTTCCTATATCATCATATTTATAATAAACATTTTCAATATTAGAATTGTCGCTATATACTATTGTATAATCCTTGCTAAAGGGTTTGTATTTATAATCTGATATTATAATATTCCCTTCGTTATCATTAATAATTCCTCTTATTAGTTTGCCTTTTGAGTTATAGAAAAAATTAACTTTTGAAGAAAAATAAGGATAATTATAAGCGTACTCTATTAGTCTTTTATTTGAATCGTATTTCCAATTTTTAATTATACAATAATCTAAAGTATTTCCTTTATATATTTCTTCTCTTTTATAAACTAAAGTATCATTATCATATTTATATATTTCTCTCCTATTGTTATATCCTATTATTTCTTTTTCAATTAATCTTTTTTTATCATCATACTTATATGTAGTTTGAGGAGTTTTAGTCTCGCAATCAAATCTTTTTATTAATAATCCATTTTCATAAATCAAAGTATCAATGCTAATGTAATTTGAAAATAATTCTGGAGTTTTAATAAGAATAATTTGCTTTTCATCATTGTAGTTATATTCTTCAACATTACTCTCTCTCCATTTAATATTTTCTCCTACACGATCTTCATAATAAAATCTTACTTTACTTGATAATGTATAATCGTTATTATATAAATATTCAATTTTATATGTTTGGTTATATGAGTCAGTTGGTTCATCAAATATCTCCTGAAGTATTTTATCATTTTTATATATGAATCTATGTATTATTGGAGGAGCATCTGCTCTATAAGTTTTGCTTTCAACCAATCTTCCTTTTTTATCTAATCTAACAACTTCTTTTTTTGGTTTTGTATAGATATCCCTTTCCCAACTAATAGTTTGGGATTTTCTGTTTAAACTATCATAAACATAAGTCTTTGTATTAGTTAATTCATTTCTAAAATATGATTTCTTTTGTATTAAATCATTTTGAGAGTTATAAATATATATAGTTTTCTCTAAACGTTTATTTTTAAGATATTCTATTTCTTTTATTAGATTTCCTTTTTTATCGTACTTATATAGAGTGTATTCTCCCTTTGTTTCAGGTGAATAATCTTTAATCTTTTGTCCTTTATTATTGTATTCTATTATGTAACTACTAAATTCAACATTATTATTATAACTATATTTAGATGTGTTATTTTTATTAGAATCATAAGTGTACAAAACTCTATGTGAAAACTTACCATTAAAATCTGTAAGTTCTTCAATTAGATTATCAAATCTATCGTATTTATAAGTTTTTATTGATTGGATACTATCATTACGATAATCCTCCTTTTTTATACGTTTACCTTTTGAATCATAGTAATACTTAGAAATTTCTACATAATCTCTTTTAGTATATGCACTATCTAAAACAATATTTAGATTTTCATCAAAGTATTTTACAGTTTTATTGATTCTATGATTTTTCTTGTGGATTTTCGTTTCTTTTAAGTTTTGGAAATCTACAAAGATTGATTCAGAAGGTGTTATTGTATCTAAATAGCCATCTTTGCTGTCCTCGTATGTCTTTTTGTAAAAAGATTTTACTTTTCCCTTGAGTTTATAATCGTTTAATGATTGAGCATTAGCCAAGATAGTTAAGCAAAGAAAAACTATTAATCCCAAGAATGCTTTTAAAGGAATACTCATAATGGTTTAAGTTTGTATATAGTATTATATTGATTTTCTTTGGCAAAGATAGTGAAATTTGAATTAGAAATCCTAAAGTCTAATTCCCTACTAATGAAATTTGATTCTATTTTAATATAATGCCATTATACTTGCAATATAATGCCATTATATCGGTCATTTAATGGCATTATTCTTGGGATATAATGGCATTATATCAGATTGGAATTTGATAAGAGTAGATTAAAGCTTGATTATGCGAGTTTTAAACTTGATTTAAAAGCTTGGTTTTGGGGATACAACCGATGGTTTTGTTGAATTATTGTATTGAATAAGGCTTTTTCTCATCGTTTCATCCAATTAATACTCACTAACCTTTTGTTAATTAACATTTGAGTTAAGAGAACTATCTCTTGATTCTACGAAAATAGAATCAAATTGCATTTTTTTAGAATCCCGAGTTAGTTTTCTGTAATATGATTCTATTTTTCTGTAATTTGACTCTAATCAAAAATAAGAGTTGATATCTTTTTATTTTCACTCTTATCATTTATTAATGCACCTCGAGGATTTCGTTTATATTGGTTGTGTAGTGGTTTGATAGTTTTTCTTGTCTCATTTTCCATGTTCTTCCATGGCTTTGTGCGGCAAGTCTTACAATATCTTTACTATAATATGAATTAATTTTATCAACAGCCTTCATTAGTTTCCAATGTCTTGGGTCGCTTTCTTCAAAAAGAGATAGCTGTTTGTTCGACTCATTTATAAAGTCCATTACAATTACTCCGGCCTTCTTATACTTATAGCCTTTTTGGTATATCTTCTTTAGGCCATTTGTTGCAAACTTAGATAATTCAATACTACTATTAGTAGGATAGGGAAGTTTGAGGATAAAGAAGTTTGAATATTGTTTTAAATCTTCACGAAAATAGTTTGTTGTTATAAAAACTTGAATCCTTGTGCAAAGGGAATGTTGCTTCCTTAGTTTCTCTGCACATTTACTTGCAAAAGTGGAGATTCTTTCTTCTATATCTTCCAAATCCTCCTTCATATTATCGAAGGTACGAGTTACAGCTATTGATTTTTTATCTTTAAATTTTTCTAATTCAATACTTGGTATTCCTTTTAAATCTCTCATTAGTAATAACCCTACAGAGGTGAGGTTTTTCTTTACCCAATTCTCATCAAAATTAGTAAAATCAAAAGCGTTATTAATATTCATTGCAAGTAACCTTTTTGAATGTTGTCGCCCTATTCCCCATACATCTCCAATCTTTGTCCACTTTAGGGCTTTAATCCTTTTATATTCGCTATCTATAATATGAATTCCATTGGTTTGTTTTGGAAATTTTTTAGCAACTCTTGTAGCAGTCTTAGCAAGGCTTTTTGTTGGACCAATTCCTATACTTATAGGTAGATGAGTGCATTTTTCAACCTTTTTTTTTATCTCTAAAGCATATTCATAAATATCTTTTTCAATTCCTTTTAAACTAAGAAAGCACTCATCAATACTATATATTTCCATTTCTGGAGAAAAGCCCGAAAGAATAGTCATAACCCTATTAGACATATCTCCATATAGTTCGAAATTGGCAGAAAACACAGCAATATTATGCTTCTCTATTAAATGTTTTATCTTAAAAGCAGGAACGCCCATTTTTACTCCGATATCTTTTGCCTCTTGGGAGCGAGCAATAGCACAACCATCATTATTGCTAAGTACAATAACGGGTCTTCTAATAAGTGAGGGATTAAAAACCCTTTCACAAGAGGCATAGAAATTATTACAATCTATATGTGCATAAAGGTTCATAATTTATCTCTAAATATGTTTTCTAAGGCTCCAAGTAATAACACCTAAGATTTGAGAATTCATTTCTGGATTAATCTCAATTAATGGGAATTTTTCGTTAGAAGAAACTAAGAAACATTTATCCTTTGTTCTTTTTATTCTCTTTGTTGTAAACTCACCATCAATAAATATCATTGCAATATTATTATCTTTATATTCTAAGCTTGAATCAATCACTAATAAATCTCCTTCAAGAAAATCCTTATTCATAGAAGTTCCCACAACTCTTGCAAAATAAGTTGACTCAGGATGTGGCACACATTCCTTATTTATATCTATTCTCTGTCCGGTAAAATCGTTTGCTGGTGAAGGGAACCCAGCCCATATATTTCCTATAAATGGGAGACTAAGCTCTTGAGACTCTTTTGAGCCGTAAATCTCAAAGTCCTGTGTTTTTATTATTGGTCCTTCTAATTTTATTTTTGTCATCACAAAAAAATTAATACTGAAAATCTATTACAAGTAGTTCTGATATAGAGCCTATTCTATATTGTGGTCCCCAAATTCCCAAACCAGAGGATACGTAGTAATGAGTATTGGTCTTTTTCTTATATCCAAAAGGAAGCTCATACATAAGTTTCTCTATAATATTCACAGGAAAGAATTGACCATTATGAGTATGACCAGAGATTTGAATATCTATATTTAATTTTTCAGCCTCTGAGAGATTATATGGCTGGTGATCTAATAGGATTGTAGGAAGATTAGCATTTAAGTTCGTAACTATTTCTTTTAAATCCTTTCTTAAACGGCTGCTCCTATCTTTTCGCCCAATAATATAAAGGCTATTATCTATAATAACACTTGAATCCAATAAGACTCCAACATTAGCTTTGCGTAAGAAGTCAAAGTTTCTTTCCTTACCCTCTCCATAATAATCGTGATTTCCACTAACAGCATAAACTCCAAATTTTGTTTTGATGCTTAAAAACTCTTCATCCATTTTTTGAGACTCTACTGGATGCAAATTTCTATCTACGATATCTCCGACAAAAAGAACTAAATCCGGATTTTGATAATTAATCAGTTCTACGTATTTCTTAAACTTATTCTTATTAATATCATGACCAAGATGTAAATCGCTTGCAGCTATAATCCTTATGCTTTTTCCAAGTTTAGGCTTATTAGACTCAAGGTTTAATTTTGTAATTTGTGGATTATTAAATCTATAATTGCCTATAATTAAACTAATCACTATTATCCCAGCACCAATTCCAAAAGCATATAATCGTGTTTGTAAAAACAAATCGTTAGGTAACTTTATCCAGAAACGATCAATCAGGGAATAAATATCTATCAATACAAATAGCAGGAAGAGATAGATTAGAATAATAAAAAAAGTATATGATATAAAATAAAGGATATTTGCTAATTGAGAGTGAAGTGTATCCCCATAGCTTAATGTATAGATAAATAATCCAAAAAGCGTTATTGAGCTTATTAGATAAATCCATTTACCAATTTTAAAATCACCGAGTATTTGAAATCCTCTTGTACTTATATAACTCAATAAAATTCCAAAAAAGATAATTAATACTAATATAAATCCTATGTTTTTCATTCTCTTAGTTTTAATTATTAATGTAGATTAAACCATTTTTAAAAGTCAAAATCTCTTTATCTATCATATCTCTTATAATAGGAATAATAATTTCTTTTCTTCCAAACTCATTGTTGTCTGAAAAATATGAAATTTGTTTTGGTGAATACTCAAGCGATTCAATTATTTTTTCTTCAATTGATTTTCTATTTGTTTTAGCTCTTTTGTTAAGGCAATTATCGCATTTATTGCAAGAAATAGAATTAATAGAGAAATACTTTAACAAGTACTCTTGTCTGCATTGATCGCTTTCTATATAATTTATTATTTGATTTGCCTTTTTTATATTTATTTCTTTCATCCTATGGTATGTCTCTTGAGATAAGGAAAAATTTGAATCAGGCAATCTGTTTTCTAAGAATAGTATTTGTGGATTCTTGCTCTTTTGGTCAAAATATAGTATTTCGTATTTTTCTAAGGTCATTAAGCTTCTATGTATTGAATCCTCTGTTTCATAAATTAACTTGGATATATCTCTTTCGTTAATATTTACAAAGTCTATCATAATAAAAGGATAAAGACGAATTAAAGTTATTAATAAGGGCTCGTAAGAAGGGTGTTGAGAAATAAAATTATATAAATTAGGTTTTGAGCATATTATCTTTACTTTTGAAAATGTATTAAGGTTTTCAACAACAGAAAACAATTGTGAGTTCTCCATTATCTTAATTGCATTTGCTACAATATAAGGTTGGTAATTATAAGTATGTGAAAACTCTAAAATATCCCAATCAAATCGTCTATCCTTACCAGTTGAAATAGGAACATTACAATAATTACCAATAGCATTATATATTTTTTTAATACTATCAAGTTCTGGATATCTGTTTCTTGTAAAGCTAATCAATTCCTTTTTATCATTATCATTATAAAGTAAAACACAATAAGACTTTTGTCCATCTCTTCCTGCACGTCCTACTTCCTGAAAATAATTTTCTATACTTTGAGGTATGTCGTAATGAATAATAAATCTTACATCTGGCTTATTAATCCCCATTCCAAATGCAGTAGTGGCAACAATCACTCTGGTTTTGTTTTCTATCCAATAATTTTGGTTGTGATTCCTCTCGGCCATTGTCATTCCTGCATGATACGCCATAGAGGAAACATTGTGATTGTTTAATAAAGCATTTATTATGGTAGCTTTATTCCTCGACCTTACATAAATTATTCCTGATCCTTCAATTCTTTCTAATATCTTAATAATTTTGGCAATTTTATTATTGTCATATTCGTAATATGCAGCGTATATTAAATTATTTCTCTCAAAACTGGAAGTGAAAAATCTAAAAGGACTTTTCATTAGTTTGGAACGGATATCTATTAAGACTTCTTCTGTGGCAGATGCAGTAAGGGCTAATAATGGAATATCAGGATGATAATCTCTGATGTCGATAATTTTCATGTAAGATGGTCGAAAATCATATCCCCATTGAGATAAACAATGAGCCTCATCTACTACGATGAAGCTAACCTTCATTTTTTTAAAATGAGATATAAATGTTTCGGAACTGATTCTTTCAGGTGATATATAAAGTAGTTTTATCTTTGAATAAAGGCAGTTATTAAGAATTACTTCAATTTCACCCTTAGACATACCCGAACATATATACTTAGCCGCAATTCCTCTTCTTTGTAAATCTTCTACTTGATCAATCATTAATGATATTAGGGGAGAAATAACTATACAAACACCTTTTTTGATTAGGGCAGGCACTTGGTAACAAATACTTTTCCCCCCACCAGTTGGCATTAAACCGATGGTATCGTTATCAGACAAAACTGAGGATATGATTTCTTCTTGATTTAATTTGAATTCTTCATATCCCCAGTATTTCTTAAGTATATTTAATGGTGTTAAGCTCTCAGACATCAGTATTCAAATGGAGAATTAAAATCTTTAAACAATGGGTTATTCAAATCTCTTTGGGAAAGGATTGGATTTTCTACTCCCCAATCAATCCCTATTGTTTCATCGTTCCAATAAATTGCTCCTTCAGATTCTCTATTATACACATTAGTACATTTATATGTAAAAATAGTATCATCCTCAAGGGTTATGAATCCGTGAGCAAAACCTTCAGGTACGTAGAACATTCTTTTTGATACTCCATCTAATTCAACAGAAAAGTATTTGCCATAAGTTGGAGAATTCTTTCTAATATCAACAGCATAATCTCTTACCCTCCCTTGAAAAACTCTTACCAATTTCCCTTGAGCAAAAGGGGGCTTTTGGAAATGCAAGCCCCTTATTACACCTTTTGAAGATTTTGATTCATTATCTTGAACAAACTCCATATCCAAACCATTGGCAAAAAATCTCTCTCTATTATAGGATTCAAAGAAATAACCCCTTTCGTCTCTAAAAACTACAGGTTCAATAATCACAAGTCCTTCTATAGGAGTTTTAATTATCTTCATAAAAGAATTATATTATCCGTGAATAGCTTTATTGTAAGCAGCCTCAATAGCTTCCATTATTCCTTCACTCATTGTTGGGTGAGGATGAACTCCATTGATTATATTATGAGCTTTAATTCCGTTTTCTCTTGCAACTACTGCTTCTGCAATCATTTCTGTAACATTGTCACCAATTAGGTGGCATCCTAATAACTCATCTGTATTAGAATCGATAATTACCTTTACAAACCCATCTTTATTTCCAGAAGCGGAAGCTTTACCTGAAGCCATAAACATAAACTTACCTATTTTAATTTCTTTTCCACTCTCTAAAGCTTTTTCCTCAGTAAGCCCAACTGATGCTATTTCAGGAGAAGTATAGGTACAACCAGGGATATTCGCATAATTGATAGGTTGAGGTTTTTCTCCAGCTATTGCTTCAACACAAATAATAGCTTCTTTTGAAGCAACATGAGCTAAGGCTGGTCCATGAACAATATCTCCAATAGCATATACTCCATCAATATTAGTTCTGTAATAATCGTCTACAATTACCTTTGTTCTTTCAGTTTTAACTTCTACTTCTTCTAATCCAAGGTTTTCAATATTAGTACTTACTCCAACAGCAGAAAGAACTATATCAGCCTCAATTATCTCATCTTTCTTTTTGCCCTTAACGTTAACTAATAGCTTTTCTCCGCTTTTGTCAACTGATTCAACAGAAGTAGAAGTCATAATTTTCATACCCATTTTTCTAAATGATCTTTGAAGTGCAGCTGAAACTTCTTCATCTTCGTTAGGAACAATTCTTGGTAAAAATTCAATTAAATGAACCTTTGTTCCCATACTTTGATAGAAACATGCAAATTCAGAACCAATTGCTCCCGAACCTACAACGACCATCGTTTCTGGTAAAGAATGAAGAGTCATTGCTTGGCGATAACCTATAATTTTACTTCCATCTTGAGGTAAATTATCCAATTCTCTTGAACGAGCACCTGTTGAAAGTATAATATGATTAGCTTCGTAAACTTCTTTTTCTCCAGATTTAGAAACTACTTCAACTTTCTTATCCCTTAATAATTTGCCTACTCCTTCTATTACGTCGATATTATGTTTTTTCATTAAATATTCAACACCCTTGCTCATGTTTTCAGCAACTCCTCTACTTCTTGAAACAATTGCTTGCATATCAGCCTCTCCATTTGCTTTTATTCCATAACTATCGCTATGGTTTATATAATTAAATACTTGAGCAGATTTTAAAAGTGCCTTGGTTGGGATACATCCCCAATTTAAACAAATTCCTCCAAGATTTTCTCTTTCAACAATTGCAGTTTTAAATCCAAGTTGTGAAGCTCTAATAGCAGCAACATAACCACCAGGTCCTGCTCCAATTATTAATATATCGTATTTCATAATAATCTATTTTATTCTATTTTAATATTTAGTCATTAAACTTTTTTTCTAATTCATCTACAAAGCTTTTAAAATCCTTGTCTGTTTCATAATGTTTTTCAACTTGGTTGCATGCATGCAATACTGTTGCGTGATTCTTCTTTCCACATTGAGAACCTATTACAGTCAATGAATTTTTTGTAAGCTTTTTTGCAAAATACATCGAAAGCTGCCTGGCTCTAACTATCTCAAATTTTCTTGTAGGAGAATTAATCTTATCAACAGGCAGATCAAAATAATCACATACTACTTTTTGAATATAATCTATAGTTAATTCCCTCGCATTATTCTTAACGAATTTATCTATCATTTGTTTTGCAAGGTCAATAGTTATTGTTTTTTTATTAAATGAACTTTGTGCAAGTAGAGAGATTAAAGCTCCTTCTAATTCTCTAATGCTTGAATTAATATTATAGGCTAAATACTCAATTATTTCATCACCCATTTCAATTCCGTCCTTGAATAGTTTTGTTTTAAGAATTTTAATTCTTGTTTCTACGTCTGGGTTCACTAAATCACAACTCAGTCCCCATTTAAGTCTGGATATTACCCTTTGTTCAAAATCAGCTAATTCAATTGGGGTTTTGTCGGAAGTAATTACTAATTGTTTGCCATTAGAATGTAGGGTGTTGAATATGTGGAAGAATGCCTCTTGAGTGCTATTTTTCTTTGCAAAGAATTGAATGTCGTCAATTATCAAAAGGTCAATCATTTGATAAAATTGCATGAAATCATTCTTTGAATTATTCATTATTGATTGAGTATATTGTTGGAAAAACTGTTCCGCAGAAACATATAAAACTGTTTTGTCAGGGAAATTCTTTTTTGTTTCAATTCCTATTGCATGTGCCAAATGAGTTTTACCAAGTCCGACTGAAGAGTAAATAAATAAAGGATTAAAAGAGCTTTTTCCTGGATTTTTACTTACGGCATAACCAGCACTCCTTGCTAAACGGTTACAATCTCCTTCAATAAAATTTTCAAAGGATAAGTTATCGTTTAATTGAGAATTGATTTTAATTTTTTTAAGCCCAGGTAATATAAATGGATTAGGAAAATCCTTTTGATGAGAATTATTAATATTTACAGGAACATTTACTGGCTTGTTGTATGTAGCAGATTTATTAGATGATGGTTGAAGAGTGTTATTAGGCACTCCTGAGTCAATTACATAAGAATAAAGAAGCTTAGCATCAGTCCCAATAACCCTTCGAATAGTTTTTTTTAGTAAATCTACATAATTCTCCTCAAGCCATTCGCAAAAGAATGGGCTAGGAACTTGAATGGTAAGTATTTTATTCTCTAATTGAAGTGGTTTTATTGGTTCGAACCATGTTTTGTACATATATTCATTGTCAAGAGCATCCTTAAAAACATTAAGGCATTCTTTCCATACGTCCACATGATTTCTTTGCATAGTTTGTTGATAGTTTAAAAATTAGACATTATATATATATTGTAAGACTTCTTGCATTACAAAGACAAAATTAGACAAAAGAAAAAACAAGTCTAATAAATTTATTTCTTTGTCAATTCAAATTTATTTATATAGAAACCTTGTTTAGGATAAATCCATTATGAGGACAAAGTTTAAATGGTTTTCATTTCATGGAGTTATCAACAATTCAGAATAAAAATAATGAAGAGCGGGCAATATAAGTATTTTTTATTTAATACAAAAATCTAAATCTAATTTTATTGTTTTTTTTATCAACATTAAACCTTTAAGGAATTAGTATGAATATCAATCATTAGAAAAAGTGTTTACTCGATTGGCATGCTTTTTTGTGGAAAAAAATATCGAATCAGATTAAAACTCTTCAATAAATTTTATTTCTACCTTTTCTAAATCTCTAAACTTATCAACAATTTTCTTTTGCTCATTTTTTCTAACACAAAACTCCAAATAACATTCCAAATCAAAATTATGATTCTCTTGAATAAGTGAATATTCTTTTAGTATTCTCATTACATCATTCATTGAAGAATAATCAAAACTAATACTATACCTATTCATAATAGTTTTGGTTACAATAACTGAATTCTCAAGCAAATCTATTGTTGCTTGCTTATACGCATTAGTTAATCCCCCAACACCAAGTTTTACCCCTCCAAAATATCTAATTACAACAACTAATATATTGGTAAGGTCTTTTGAAACTAATTGCCCATAAATTGGTTTACCCGCACTATATGATGGTTCCCCATCATCATTCATCCTAAATTCTTTTTTATCGAAACCCAATATATAAGCATAGCAATGATGCCTTGCATCATAATACTCTTTCTTTACATTATTAATTATCTCCTTTGCCTGTTCTGAACTTTTTATACTATACCCAAGGGAAATAAATTTACTTCCCTTTTCTTTATACATCCCTTTTGACTCCCCTTCTATTGTATAGTATATATCATCCATCATTATTTATAGTTTCAAAACAAAATAATTACAAGTAAATTCTGTTTCTATAATTCAAAATATAATTATCTGCATAATCCTCTCTTGAACTAAGATAAACATCTTCAATATTACAAGCTCTTAAACCTTTATGAAAGAATTTGTTTCCAACCAAAACATTTGCCTCGTCCCATAAATTTGAATTAATAAAACTCTCCAAAGTATTTTTACCACCTTCTACAATAACACTCTTAACCTTAATGCTATGAAGATAGGAAAGCAATTGAGGTATAATATTATCATTAAAATCTAATTTATAATAAATCAATTTTTCATCCTCAATATGATTTTTTTTAGAATTAAAAATTATGGTTTTCTGCTTCTTATCCATTACTTTATAATCTTTAGTTATTTCAAGGTTTCTGTCAATAACTAATCGTAAAGGATTCTTACCCGAATAATACCTAATATTTAAATTAGGATTATCATTGATAACTGTATTCTTGCCAACTAACATAGCATCCTCAAAAGCCCTTTGTTTATGTACCCACACTCTTAGATTATCATTGGTTATCCAATAAGATTTTGCCTCCTTATCTCTTTCAATATCCATATATGAGTCAAGAGTTTGTGCCCATTTAAGAGTAATATAAGGTCTCTTAAGAATATGCGAAGTAAAAAACCTCTTATTTATTTCCTTACCCTCTTTTTCTAATATTCCAGTAATTACTTCAACTCCTCCATCTCGAAGTATTTTGATTCCTCCTCCAAATACTTTTGGATTAGGGTCGAAATTTGAGATAACAACCTTTGGAATCTTCTTTTCAAGGATTAAATTTGCACAAGGAGGAGTCTTGCCGTAATGACAACAAGGCTCAAGACTTACATAAATTGTGCTTTTCTCTAATAAGGATTTGTCTTTAACAGAATTAATTGCATTAACCTCTGCATGAGCCTTCCCATATTGCTTATGAAATCCTTCGCCTATTATTTTCCCATTATAAACAATAACACATCCAACCATAGGATTAGGGCTAACCCTTCCGCTCCCTAATAAAGCAAGCTCAAAGCAACGTTTTATGTATTTTTCCTCTTCCATTCTAAATTCAATAAGAGTACAAATTTAAGCATTTTTCTCCGAAAGGGAATTGAAAACCTAATTCAGGAAAGAAAAAACTATTATTTTTGCAAATAAAAAACACTCTATGAGAATCCCCTCCAATAGAATCAAGGATATTAAGCGTTTTGCAATTAATGAATTAAAGGATATTTATTCTGAAAATGAGATAAAGATAATGATAAGTCAATTAATCTCTCATTTCACTTCCTTCGACAATATCCAACAGTTAATATCTGAGGACAAAACAGTATTGGAGTCAGACCTTTTAAAGCTCAACTTCGCCATAAAAGACCTTAAGCATAATAAACCCTTACAATACATAATAGGATATAGTGAATTTTATAATCTAAGAATAGGCTTAAGAAACAAAGTCTTAATTCCGAGGGGGGAAACAGAGGAATTGGTCGATTTGATAATAAAAGAGAATAAGGATAGAGAGGGTTTAAAGATAGTTGACCTTTGCACAGGGAGCGGAGCAATTGCTTTGGCTCTCAAAAAGAATATTCCAAGCGCTAATGTATGGGCTGTTGATAATGATATTAATGCAATAAATCAAGCAAGGGAGAATTCCCAAACTCTTGGCATAGATATAAATATTTTAGAGCAAGATATTTTGAAACAAGGGTTTACTACGGAGAAATTTGATATTATTGTTTCTAATCCACCCTATGTTATGGAAAAAGAAAAGCAATTAATGAAAGAAAATGTATTAGATTACGAGCCTCATCAAGCTCTTTTCGTTGAGGATAATAACCCATTAATTTTCTATAAGGCAATTGAGAAATTTTCTCAAACAAACCTAAACCCAAAAGGCAAGGTTTACTTAGAAATTAATGAAAATCTCTCAAAGCAAACCTCAGATTTATTTAAATTAGGGAGTGTAGAGGCGAGGAAAGATATTAATTCCAAAGACCGTTTTGTAATTGTTCGATTTTCTTGATTTTTTTCTTTCAAATTTTACTTCGTAATTCATTTATTTTGCGTATATTTGCAATTGTAAGGATGGAACTCTAATTTCCTTATATAAATCACCCCATTTTGTAAAACTACATTATGGTAGCTACCATAAGAGGCGTGTGGTAGGCACCATAACACCCTTGTGGTAGGTACCATAATGCTCGTGTGGTAGCTACCATAGTGAGATTGTAATCAAAGAAGAATACTTTGTAATCAAATAAGAAAAGTATGGAATCAAATAAGAATTCTTTGTTATTTGATTCCATTAAATTTATTCTTGACTTAGTTTACGATTAGCTTTTTAGAATTTGAGTATTTCCCGCTTCTTAGATTTATAATATAGGTTCCCTTTCTTAGATTTCTTGTATTAATTACTAATTCTACTCTTTCATTTATTGGAGAGGACTTAATATTTTCAACCAATCTGCCTTTTATATCATAAATCAAAATATCTAAGTCCTGATTCAAACCCTCAACCACAAGTTTTGCCTCAGTATTTGTAGGATTTGGATAAAGAAGAAAATCTTTTCCGTTAAAGCTAATCCCTTCTCCAAGAGAAACAATAATGTTTTTCATAGAATAATACAAATATGTTGAGTCATCACTCCAAGAATTTAAATCATCTGGGAATCCACTCGAATAAACAATATTAGTAAGCATATTATTATAATTATCGAAGAATTCTGGCTTCATATAACCCAATTTGTCAGAAAATTGCAAAACATCATCTGAGGTATAATTATAATCAAATAAGTTAATATACTTTTGAGTGCAAGCCATTTCTTGATTGTAATTAGTATATGTATTAATAAGGGTTTGATTATTGTTATTATCGTAATACAATGAATCAATGCTGTGAAGAACAAAGCCATCTGTTGTGTTATACATAAAATTATTTCTTGAAACCATTAAATTATTAGGATTGTATGTTAATGTTTGTTTCATTGATGGCTTCCACAAGCTATCTTGATAAACACTATAGTTTTCCAATAAGATTTGAGTAAGCAAATTATTAGAATTATAAGAGTTAAATGTTTTTGAACCATAACTCAGCTCTCCTTCACTATTATAATACTCATTTTGTATATGTACTGGATTATTATTATTATCGTATAAATACTCAGTCTTAGAGCCAAGTTCTTCAATCCCTTCATCTTTGTAATATGTTTCTATTTTGGTAATTAAATTGCTTTCATTGTAAAGGTAATCTGTCTTTCCAGTATAAATCCAATAATTAGAGTCAAGGTCAAAAAAGTAATTTTCTTCTTTAGTAAGGAGATTATTTGTGTAATCCGAAAGAGTTTTCTGATTAAATAACCAGGCACTATCTATAAAAATACTCATTATCTCAGATATTTTGTTTCCGTTATTATCATAAAGAAAATCGATATTCTCATGTTGGCGGAAAAAATTTGAGTCATAGTCCCAAATATAGAATAGAGTGTTAATTAGATTCTCATTATTGTCATAAGTGTAAACATATTTACTGAATACATCCTTCATTAGGATTAATCTCCCGTATGAATCGTATTCATAAATTGTGGGTTCATTTGGAGCATAGGCGTATGCGACGCTATCAATCGCCATTAATTGGACATTTGCCTTTGATAAAATCTCTGATTTTGATTTGTTTTTCTCTGCTTTGCTTTGAGAAAAACTATTTTGTGAACCAATAATAATGAAACACAAAACAAGGAAGTAAATCTTTTTCATAATTTTTAGGTATAAGATGTTTATAATATGATTTTATTATGATTTGGCAAAGATACATAATAGAATATGAAAATCCTATTAAAAATATCCTAAAAATTCAAAGAAGGCATTGAAGTTTAATCTTAAAAAATGATTAATTAATTGTTTGATTTTAAAAAGAGTTTTACTTTTGCATAATTAATCAATTAAAACAGTATTGAAATGACTAAGAATAAAAAATTAATTGAGTGGGTTGAGAGCTGGGCTAAGGTATTTAATCCAAATAATATACATTGGTGCGACGGAAGTGATAAAGAATACTATGGTATTTTAGAAGAAATGGTCGCTAAAGGCTCGGCAGTAAAGCTAAATGAAGATAAGAAGCCAAATTCTTATTATTTCCAATCCGACCCTTCCGATGTTGCAAGAGTAGAGAATAGAACCTTTATATGTACTAATACAAAAGAAGAAGCAGGTCCTACGAATAATTGGCATGAGCCAAAGATTATGAAGGAAATACTGACAAAGCGATATACTAATTCGATGAATGGGAGAACAATGTATATTATCCCTTTCTCAATGGGACCTTTGGGAGGAGATAAATCTTATATTGGAGTTCAAATTACCGATTCCCCTTATGTTGTAGTCCATATGAGGGTAATGACAAGAATGGGAAAACCAGCTCTTGATGTTTTAGGGGAAAACGGAAGTTTTATACCTTGTCTTCATTCTCTTGGAGCACCTTTGAAAGAAGGACAAAAAGATGTAGCTTGGCCTTGCACTCCAATTGAAGAGAAATATATATGCCAATTCCCTCAAACTCGTGAGATATGGAGCTATGGCTCGGGTTACGGTGGTAATGCCCTATTGGGTAAAAAGTGTTTTGCACTTAGAATTGCCTCATATATGGGGAAACAAGATGGCTGGTTAGCAGAGCATATGCTTATCCTTGGATTAACAAACCCAAAGGGAGAAAAGAAATATATAGCTGCAGCCTTCCCTTCAGCATGTGGAAAAACTAATTTAGCAATGCTGATTCCAACTATTCCAGGTTGGAAAGTAGAAACAGTAGGAGATGATATAGCTTGGATGAAATTTGACTCCGATGGTCAGCTTTGGGCAATAAATCCTGAGGATGGATTTTTTGGGGTTGTGCCTCAAACCTCAATGAGTACAAATCCAAATGCTTTTCTTTCAATTCAACACAATACGTTATACACTAACGTAGGTTTAACTCCAGATAAGGATGTTTGGTGGGAAGGAATAGGATGGGATTGTCCAAATAATACTATTGACTGGCAAAACAATGTGTATAACAAAGAAAGTGGAAAGCCTTGTGCTCAACCAAATTCTCGTTTTACTGTAAAAATTGAAAATTGCCCTTGTGCTGATAAGGAGTTTAATAACCCTAAAGGCGTTCCAATTTCAGCAATATTGTTTGGAGGAAGAAGACCAAGTACTATACCTTTGGTTTATGAGTCAAATAATTGGAATCACGGAGTAATGTTAGGCTCTGTTGTGGGAAGTGAGATAACCTCTGCTGTTATAGGTCTTACAGAAGGAGAACTTAGAAGAGACCCATTTGCTATGTTACCTTTCTGTGGTTATCACATGGGAGAATATTTCCAGCATTGGATAGATATTGTAAAGGATGTGCCTGAAAGCAAAAGACCAAAAATCTTTAGTGTAAATTGGTTTAGAAAAGAAGGGAAACAATGGTTGTGGCCTGGATATGGAGAAAACTCAAGAGTCTTAGCTTATATATTTGACCGCTGTAACGATGCTCCAATTTATCAGGATTCACCAATAGGTAGAATCCCAAAACAAGGAGCAATAGATATAAATGGTCTTGATATGAGCCAAGAAGATATGGTAAAGGCATTGAAGATTAATCCAGAGGAGTGGAGAGGTGAGATAGAAAATATTGAAGAATACTACAGGGAGTTTGGAGATAAGATGCCTAAAGAACTAATCAAGGAATTAGAGGAATTGAAAAAGAGATTTGGATTCTAAACAAAGGGAATGAGTAAAATATCCTTTTTCTTTCAAGATGCAAAGCCATTTGTGAAGCTAATGATGTTAATAGCAATATTTATGTTTATTACTTCACTCTATAGCTTTGCATCTTATTTCTTTTCTTTCAACGCTTATATTTCCCAATCAATTGCTCAAATCCTTATGTTTGGGCTTTCTGTAATTATTTGGGGATATATGTTCGAGGGAAATCCTATAAGCTTTATTAAAACCAAGGGGAGGAATTTAAGATATTATCTAATAATCTCCTTTCTTTTAGTATTTATCCTTCTCCCTTTTATTGACGGCATTTCAATTTGGAATAATTCGTGGAGCTTTGAAGGAGATGAAGCCTTAAGAAAGATGGAGGAAAATTCAAAGTTAATTACTTCTTCATTATTATCGGTAAATAGTATTTCAATGCTATTTGTAAATCTCTTAGTCTTTGCATTAATACCTGCATTTTTAGAAGAATACTTCTTTAGAGGAGCTATGCAAAAGACAATAATAGCAATGTTTAGAAATGAATTCTTTGGGATTCTTCTTACATCAATTATTTTTTCCCTTGCTCACTCCCAATTCTTTTCATCTATTCCAAGAGTTCTTCTGGGAATGATACTTGGATATCTATACTTATACAGCAAAAATATATTTATCCCAATTCTATTTCATTTTCTAAACAATTCAATCGGTATAATTAGCGTTTACTTATATTATAATTCATTTGTGGATAAAGATTATACTCAAAGTGGTGAGATATATTCTCCATGGCTTTTTACTATTAGTCTCACCCTAATTTGCATTTTCTTTGCAATAGAAATAAGGAAAAGGAGAAAAAGCCGTATATTTGTAGAAAATTTAAAGTAGAATTCGGATTAAATTAATGTTATTAGACGATTTAAATCAAGAACAAAGATCAGCAGCCCAGCAGACAGAGGGTGCAGTGATGATAGTTGCAGGAGCTGGCTCGGGTAAAACAAGAACCCTAACTTATAGAATAGCCCATTTAATAGAAAAAGGAGTAGATCCATTTAATATATTATCCCTTACCTTTACCAATAAAGCAGCAAAGGAGATGAAGGAGAGAATTATTAAGCTTGTTGGGAGGGATGCAAGGAATATTATGATGGGCACTTTTCACTCTGTTTTTGCAAAGATACTTAGAGTTGAGGCTGAGAAATTAGGTTATATGTCAAATTTCACTATCTATGATACTGATGATGCAAAGAGTGTAATTAAATCAATTATCAAAGAACATAATTTAGACCCTAAAATCTATAATCTATCTTATGTAATTGATAGAATATCCAAAGCGAAAAGCAGTTTAATCTCCTCATACGATTATCAGAATAATGTTCAGTTAATGACAGAGGACAAAGCCTCTAACAAACCCTTAATTGCAAATATTTACCAAGAGTATAATATGAGGTTAAGAAGGGCTATGGCAATGGATTTCGACGATTTGCTTTTCTATATGAATGTTCTTTTAAGAGATTTTCCTGAAGTATTATATAAGTACCAAGAAAGGTATAGATATATACATGTGGATGAGTATCAAGATACAAATTTCTCTCAGTATTTAATAATCAAAAAACTTGCAGCAAGGTTTGGGAATATATGTGTTGTTGGAGATGATGCACAAAGTATCTATGCTTTTAGAGGTGCGAATATTCAAAATATACTAAACTTTAAATCCGATTATCCTGATTGTCAAATTGTGAAATTAGAACAAAACTATCGTTCAACTCAAAATATAGTAAATGCTGCAAATTCGGTAATTGCAAAGAATAAAGACCAAATTAAGAAAGAAATATGGACAAGTAATTCTCAAGGAGATAAGATTAGCTTAGTTGAATGCGATAACGAGAAGGAGGAAGCTAATTGGATAGTAAGTTCAATTAAGAAAAGACTAAATGAGAATACAAATTATAAGAGCTTTGCAATCCTATATAGAACTAACCAACAATCTCGTTCTCTTGAAGAAAGTCTAAGAATTTCTAATATTCCTTATAGAATATTTAGTGGAACCTCTTTCTATGATAGAAAAGAAATACGCGATGTACTTGCTTATTTTAGATTAGTTGTAAATAATTGGGACGATGAGGCATTCCTTAGAATCATAAATTTCCCTTCTCGTGGCATTGGTGATACAACAATTAACCGTTTAAAAGTTGTAGCTTCTCAAAATAATCTATCATTATTTGAAACATCACAAAGATTAAGAGAATTTCCAACGGATATAAATCTAAGTACTATTCAAAGGATAATAGATTTTACAATGATGATTAAAGCATACACTGTAAATGTGAATAAAACGGATGCTTTTGAATTAGGTTCAGAGATAATTCATACAAATAAACTAATTCAATATTGGAAAGAAGATACAGACCCATTGAGCGATGATAGAGCAGATAATATTAATGAAATGCTTAATGCTATCAAGAGTTTTGTAGAGGGAGAGGATAATGCAATTATTGATGAACAAACAGGTGAAGAGATATCTCTTGAGGATAAAACCTTGGATGTGTTTCTTTCTCAAGTAAGTCTTATGAGCGAAACAGATAGAGACGATAAGGAAGATGAGAATAGGGTTTCACTTATGACTATTCATGCTTCAAAAGGTTTAGAATTTCCTTATGTATTTGTAGCAGGTATGGAGGAAAACCTTTTTCCAAGTGTAATGTGTTTGGCCTCAAGGACAGAACTTGAGGAAGAGAGGAGATTATTCTATGTAGCTATGACAAGGGCTGAAAAAGAATTATTCTTAAGCTGTGCTGTTTCGAGATATAGAAATGGTCAATTGAATTTTAATGAGAAAAGTAGGTTTTTAGACGATATTGAAGATAAATTTATAAACGAAACGTCTTTATGTAATAAATCAATAAATCCATTTCAAAGCAAAACCTCATTTGTAAGAAACACTCCTAAGTCAAGCTTTACAACTCAAAAGCCATTACCAAAACCAATAGGTGGAGAAGATGTGAAGACAGGAGAGTATTTTATTAATATGAAAGTGGGTCATGATAAATTTGGTTTTGGAGAGATAATAAACCTTGATGGAAATGGCGACGATATGAAAGCAGAGGTTAGATTTGAAGCCTTTGGAACAAAAACATTGGTACTTAGGTTTGCAAAATTAAAAAAGATATAAATAAAGAAAAATGGAATACAATACAGAAAGAAAGGAACTGATTATCCCTGAATACGGAAGGAATATTCAAAAGATGGTGGAAAATGCCATGAAGATTGAAGATAGAGAAAAGAGGACTGAATATGCAAATAGTATTATTGCGTCCATGAATAATGTGAATCCAGATGCTAAAAACATATTAGATTATAAACATAAACTTTGGGACCATCTTTATATTATATCTGATTATAAGCTCGATGTTGATTCTCCATATCCAATGCCAGATAAGGTGAAGATTCAGTCACAACCTCAAAAACTATCTTATAAAAACAGCAAGATAGAGTTTGGACCCTATGGAATGTTAATAGAGAAAATGATTGAGACTATAATCCAAATGGAGGATAGTGAGGAAAAACAAGAACTTATTTCACTTCTTGCCCAGCAGCTTAAGAAGTCTTATCTGCAATGGAATAGAGATTCAGTTGATGATGAGCTAATACTTAAACATTTTGAGCAGCTTAGTAAAGGCATGCTAAAATTACAAGAAGACTTTAAGCTTAATACTACAAGAAATATTCTAAATAGCGGAAGCAAGAAGAGGACAGGAGCTAAGGGACAGATTAAAGTTCAGTCCAAAAACCAAAACAAAAGCTATACGGGTGGAACTAACCAGAAAAGAAGTAAGTTTATTGGACAAAAGTTTAATAGAAACCAGAAATAATTAACTAATTAACAAAACAATACTATGAGCTCTTTTGAAATTATCGGAGGCACAAAATTAAAAGGCGAGATTACTCCTCAGGGAGCTAAGAACGAAGCCCTACAAGTCATTTGTGCTGTACTTTTAACTAAGGAAGAAATTATTATGGAGAATATCCCAGATATTAGGGATGTTAATAAACTAATAGAATTACTTTCTGTCTTAGGTGTTGAGGTAAAGAAAATATCAAAAGGCAAGTACTCTTTTAAAGCTGAGAATATTGATATATCAGTAATTAAAACAGAGAAATATTCTAAGATAGCCTCTGTACTTAGGGGTTCGGTAATGCTTGTAGGTCCTTTGCTTGCTCGTTTTTCTCAAGCCTCTATCCCAACACCTGGAGGAGATAAGATAGGTAGAAGAAGATTGGATACTCATTTTATAGGCTTCGAAAAGCTAGGAGCTAAGGTTAATTACGATTCAGTTTCTTCTTGTTTTAGCGTAAAGACCGATGGTTTAAAGGGATGTTATATGCTTTTGGATGAGGCTTCTGTTACTGGAACTGCAAATATTCTTATGGCAAGCGTACTTGCAAAAGGAATTACAACAATATTCAATGCTGCTTGTGAACCTTATCTTTATCAATTATGCACCATGTTAAACTCTATGGGTGCAAAAATCACTGGAGTTGGTTCAAACCTTCTAACAATTGAGGGCGTTGAAAGCCTCAGTGGTTGTACTCATAGACTTTTACCCGATATGATTGAGATTGGTTCATTTATTGGGCTTGCAGCAATGACCTCTTCCGAAATCACCATTAAGGATGTTAACTATAAGCAATTGGGAATTATTCCTGATGTATTTAAGCGTTTGGGAATTAAAATGGAGTTAAGAGGGGACGATATTTTTATTCCAGAACAAGAGGTTTATGAAGTAGAGAAATTTATGGATGGTTCGATAATGACAATTGCCGATTCTCCATGGCCTGGTTTTACTCCTGACCTTATTTCTATTGCCCTTGTGGTAGCAACTCAAGCTAAGGGCTCTGTTCTTATTCATCAAAAGATGTTCGAGAGTCGTTTATTCTTTGTTGATAAGCTTATAGATATGGGAGCTCAAATTATATTATGCGACCCTCATAGAGCAACAGTTATTGGTTCAGCTAAGGCTTATCCTTTGAAAGGAGTAAGGATGAGCTCACCTGATATACGTGCAGGTGTTGCTTTACTTATAGCTGCCCTATCTGCAAAGGGTACAAGTATTATTGATAATATTGACCAAATAGATAGAGGATACGAAGATATTGATAAGAGATTAATTTCTCTTGGAGCAAAGATTTCCAGAATAGATTAAATCTGTTAACTTTATTATTACCATTTTAAGAGGATGATTATATTATCCTCCATAACTTCTTTTATCCTGTTATTCCTAATTTTGGGAGTAATGGACATTTTTAATGGTTTTTATTTCCCCACTTTTGTTATTCATTAGATTTTATTTGTTCTTTGGTAGTATCCCTCTGTAGGGTTATTACTGATGAGAGATTTAAAAGGAATACCAAGTATTGAATTATCTAAGTTTGCAACAAATGGTCTAAAGAAGATATACCAAAAAGGCTATAAATTCAAGAAAGCTGGAGTAATTGTTATGGACTTTATTAACAAGTCGAACAAAGATATTGTAAGACTTGCCGCCCAAAGCCACGGAAGAACATGGAAAATGAGACAAGAAAAACTATCAAACCACTACACAACTAATATAAACGAAATCCTCGAGGTACATTAATAAATGATAAGGGTGAAAAGATAAAACAACTCAAAATTAGATTAAGGAAAAAAGAAATTATATCAAGGAAAAAAACTTTTTTATCAAGGAAAAATAAAAAGATATCAACTCTTTTTTTGATTAGAGTCAAATTACAGCAAAATAGAATCAAATTAAATTTTCTTTGATTAAAGAAATAGAAAATGGGGCTTAGCGACGAAAAAGACTTCTAGAATTACTATCTTTGCAAAACTATGAATAAAGCAGTTTTATTTCTCTTCCCTACTCCTATTGCTGATGGAGATATTAATTTATCTCTACCACAAAAGAATTTGGAATTATTATTAGAATGTGATTATTTTGTTGTAGAGGAAATACGCACAGCAAGAAGATTTTTAAGAAAAGCAGGTTATAATAAAAACTTCGATGAGGTTGTATTCTTGGAGTTAAATGAACATACTAAAGAAGAAGATATTTCAGAATATCTAATCCCTATTAGCCAAGGGAATAGTATTGGACTTATGTCTGAGGCAGGTCTCCCTTGTGTTGCTGACCCTGGTGCAATGATAGTTAGTATGGCTCAGAGCAAAGGGATAGAGATTATTCCATTAGTTGGACCTTCCTCTATTATGATGAGTTTGATGGCTTCTGGCTTTAATGGTCAAAACTTTGCTTTTGTTGGCTATTTACCAATCGATAAAGTTCAAAGAGCAAAAAGGATTAAGGCTTTGGAATCTATTGCTTTTAAAGAGAATCAAACACAAATATTTATTGAAGCTCCTTATAGAAATAATTCTATGCTTGAGAGTTTGATTTCAATTTTAAATCCCAATACTAAGATTTGTGTTGGAGTAGATATAATGTTACCTACACAAAATATCATTTCACATACAGCACAAGAATGGGAAAAGATAAAAATTGATTTACATAAGAGGAATACTGTGTTTTTAATATACAAATAATATGCAACCACTTGCTGAAATACTTAGGCCAAGCAGCCTTGAGGATTATATTGGTCAAGCACATTTAATTGGGAAAGATGCTATTCTTAGAAATGCTATTGAGAATAATAATATCCCTTCAATGATATTGTGGGGACCTCCAGGAGTAGGCAAAACTACTCTTGCAAATATTATAGCTAACCAACTTCTAAGACCTTTTTATTCCTTAAGTGCTATAAATTCTGGAGTAAAGGATGTTAGGGAGGTTATTGAAAAAGCAAGACATAATCAAGGGAGTATTTTATTTATAGATGAAATACATAGGTTTTCAAAATCTCAGCAAGACTCTCTGCTGGGAGCTGTTGAACAAGGAATAGTTACACTAATAGGTGCAACAACCGAGAATCCTTCTTTTGAGGTTATCTCCCCATTGCTCTCAAGGTGTCAGGTCTATATTCTTAAAAATCTAACTAAGGATGAATTAAATCAATTAATAGAGAAAGCAAAACTATATTACCAAAACAAATTAAATAGAAACCTTAAGATAAAAGAAACCGAAGCTCTATTGAGAATAAGTTCTGGAGATGCAAGAAAACTATTGAATGCAATAGAGTTAATAGCTCTTCAAACAAGCTCGGATATTGAAATTGATAATGAAATTGTAAAGAAGATAATACAACAGAATCTTAATGTTTATGATAAAAAGGGAGAAATGCATTATGATATTATTTCTGCCTTTATCAAAAGCATAAGAGGTTCCGACCCAAATGCAGCAATTTATTGGTTAGCCAGAATGTTAGATAGTGGAGAGGATATTCTTTTTATAGCAAGAAGATTATTAATTATAGCATCTGAGGATATAGGTATGGCAAACCCAAATGCTCTTCTAATGGCTAATTCTTGTTTTGAGGCTATTCATAAGATAGGTATGCCAGAGGCAAGAATTATTCTTGCTCAAACTGCAGTTTATCTTGCAACCTCAGCAAAGAGCAATTCTACTTATCTTGCAATTAATGCAGCAATGGAATTTGTTAGAAAAACAGGTTCTTTGCCTGTTCCTTTGGATATAAGAAACTCCCCAACAGAGCTAATGAAAGAGATTGGATATGGAGAGAATTATAAATACGCCCATGATTATGAAAATAATTTTGCTCAGATGGAGTTCTTGCCAAGAGAGATTTTTGGAACTAAGTTTTACGAGCCTGGGAATAATCCAAAGGAAAATGAAGTAAAGAAAACCCTAAGTAATATATGGAAGGGATATTATGAGTATTAACGATAAGGATGTATTTATTTTAGCTCCTTTACAAGGACTTACTGATTATGAATTTAGAAATACCTATTCTAAGATATTTCCTAATTCATTTGAAATGGCAGTAACGCCTTTTATTTCTTTAACTCATGGGAATAATGAAACCTCTAAGAAAAAGTATAAAGATGTTCTACCTGAAAATAATAAGAATAATATTAAACTAATACCTCAGGTTCTTGGGAATGATGAGAAGGGAATAATTGAGGTGGCAAATGGTGTTTATAATTTAGGATATAGAGAATTAAATATTAACCTTGGATGTTCAGTCAAAAGGATTACTCGAAAGACAAGGGGTTCTGCACTGATGAAAGATACAGAAGAATTGGAGAGAATCCTAAATAAAGTCTGCAAGGCAAGCCCTTGTTCAATATCTTTAAAACTAAGATTAGGCTATGATACCAATGAAGATATATTTAGATTAATTCCTATTATCAATTCCCTCCCTATTAGTTCTGTGATAATTCATCCAAGATTAGGAATAGAAGATTTCTCTTCTCAATTAGATTTAGATAGTTTTGAAAAAGCATATTCACTAATAAAAACCAAGTTAGTTTATAATGGAGAAATTAGAACTAAGGAGGATTTTAATAAACTAAAATCTCGTTTTCCAAATATTAATTCTTGGATGATTGGCAGAGGTGTTTTAAATAATCCTACACTTATTGAGGAAATAAAATCGACCAAGCCTACTGATAAGAGAAAGAAAATAATGGATTTAAGTAATGAGCTTATAAATAATTCGATAAGATTAAATAAGCTAAAAGAGTTTTGGACTTATTTCTCAATAGGATTTGGAATTAGCCCTAATGATTACAAACTATTATTGGAATCAAATAGCCTTGAAGAGTTTATAGAGATAATTAATAAATTAATGGAATTTGACTTTGAAGATGAAAAAGAATAAAAACCTTGAAAAAGAGTTTGAAACATCCTTATTGCTTAGAATAATTATTATTCTATGTGTCTTGTTTTTTACGTTTATTTCAATCCTATATTTATTCTCCGGATTATTCCCAAATACTATTAAAGACTTTGTAATGAGTAATAGTTTTCCAAAAGTGCTTCATTTTTACAGAGAGAATCTAATAAGCAGAATAATGGATTTTAGATTATATTATCTTATTGGCTTTTTTGTCTATATAATATTAAATTACGGCCTATTGCTTATTTATAAAGGAAGTTGGTTGGGATTTATCCTATTTTCTACTTCTTTGTCAATTGTCCTTATCTCACCAATTCTAATTCAAGGCACAAGAGGAATTGCTCTTGGTGATATAATGTTGGGTTTCCTATTAATCATATTCTTTCTAATCCAGATTTCTAAAGCAAAGATAAGGTATAAGAAGAAGATAAAAGCCAATAAAGAAGAAACAACGCATATAATTGAAGAAGAAATTTAAATAAATAAAACTATAAATATTATGGCATCAAGTTCAGAATTTATGGAATTCGTTTACGAAAGAATTAAACACGTTGGTGATATATCCTATAAGAAGATGTTTGGGGAATATGGAGTCTATTATAAGGAGAAATTTATAGCCTTTGTTGCAGACGATAGGTTTATTCTAAAGAAAACGGACAAGGCATATAGTCTTATTCCAAAGGCTGAGTTGGTAGAACCTTACCCTAATGCGAAACCTCATTTACTAATTGAGAATTTAGATGATAAATCCTTAATCAGAGAATTAATTACCTTAACATATCAAGAGCTTCCTGAAGCAAAGCCAAAGAAAAAGAAAACAAAAAAAGATAAAACAAAATAATATGGAAAACTGGGCAAAAGAATTACCAATAGCAATAACTGTTAGCGATAAAGAAGGAAAAATAATTGAAATGAACGACAAGAGTGCTAATACATTTCAAGCTTATGGGGGATATGAATTAATTGGCAAAGCATTATTGGCTTGTCATGGAGAAAAAGCACAAAACACTATCAAATCTATGATGGAAAATCAAAATATTAATGCTTATACTATCGAGAAACAAGGTCAAAAAAAACTAATCTATCAAATGCCTTGGTATGAAAAAGGCGAATTTGCAGGCTTGGTTGAGCTAAGTATTGTATTACCTGAAGATATGCCTCATTTTATTAGAGGATAAATTTCATTTTCATCAAGCATTCTTGGCAGTCGAAGGTTATTTGGTAGGTGTTTTTGTTGTCTTTGAGATATAGGGGTTGGTTATAGTCTTTTGGGAGGTTGTTTTTCAGTTTGCAATAGCCCAATTGGAATAAAATGCAATGGCGAGAGGTGAATATTTCCTTGTTTTCAAAGTTCAGAGTTTCATCTAATCCTTTTTCAATTTCCTCTACTCCATGTCTTTTAAAGAATTCTATGGCTTTTTGATTTATTATGTTTGCCCTATAATCTAATTTGGTTTGAAAATAAGGGTAGTTATTTGGTTTGAACTCCTTTGGTTGGGGTTTATTCTCCTCTATTCTTTTTCTTTCTAAACTCTCGCAAGCTTTTCTTCTTAGAGAATTGATATAACTATTTGGGAAGAAGTATTTTTCTTTTGTATTGTTTGTAAAGCTTTTTAGATAGAAGGGTGTTTGTCCTAATGCAGCGATTTGGTTTAGTAGTTTTTCATGATAAGAGTCAAGATTTTTGGCTTTTGTCTTTTCAAAATCTTCATTTACTCTTACTTCTACTTCTGATTCGTCTTTAATAATAAGTTCAAAGCCATTTAATGTTTCCTCAAGGATAATATCCACCCCTATCCTCCTTCTTGTCTTGCTCTGCAATAGGGATTTTTCAAATGCTTTATCGTAGTTTCTATATATTGGTGTAGAGATATTTAATTCTAATTCTTTATTGGGTTTAATCCAAATACCATAAAATCCATTCACTAAAAAACCTTGGATATTATTATCCTTATCCATAAACCATAATCCATCACCATTTTCCATTTTCACTTTATTGTCTAAGGCAAAACTATTTCCTTTAATTCTCTCTATCTTACCTAAATACTCTCCTTTTGCTCTTGGATTGTGAATATCTCCAATCTCAGATTTCCTTTCCTCTAAATAGAAATTGGTAAAGCCACGATTAAAACTCTTATAGGGGTTGGGCTGAAATTCAATATCAACCCTACCAATAGATGAACGAGTATATTTCTCTGGATTATTATTTATACACTTATCTATTTCTCTTCGGTAATAGGCAGTAATATTTTTTAAATAGGTTATATCCTTTAATCTACCCTCTATCTTAAATGAGGTTATTCCAGAGGATATGAGCTGGGGGATTAATTCACTTGCATTAAAATCTTTAGGTGAAAGGAGGTATTTGTCTTTAATTAAAATCTTGCCTTCTTGATTTACTAAAGTATATTTATTCCTACATGGTTGAGCACATACTCCCCTATTGCCTGAACGTGAAGTAAGGGCAAGAGATAAGTAACATTGTCCTGATAATCCAGAACATAGAGCTCCATGAACAAAGGCTTCTAATTCTATATTAGGAGAAAAATTATGTATTCTATCAATTTGATTTAAGGATAATTCTCTTGCAAGGACTACTCTTTGAATACCTATCTTTTCCAAGAAATCTACCTTCTCCTTAGTGAAATTATTCATCTGGGTTGAAGCATGTATAGGAATTGGAGGTAGGTTTAGCTCCAAAATTCCTAAGTCTTGGATAATTATTGCATCAGCTCCAATAGAGTAAAGCTTATGAATAAACCTTTCTACTTGAAGTAATTCATTATCATATAAGAGGGTATTGACTGTTATATATACCTTGGCTGAAAAAAGATGAGCATAAGAAATCAGTTCTGCTAAATCCTCAATACTATTACCTACCGAGGCTCTCGCTCCATAACCCTCTCCTCCAATATATAAGGCATCAGCTCCGTAATCCACAGCAGCCTTGCCATATTCTAAGTTCTTGGCTGGTGAAAGCAGCTCAATTTTTCTCAAATCCCTTTTTATTTCAAGCAACGCTTATACAATTCTACTGTATTCTTAATTCCATAATAGAGAGAATCGCAAATAAGAGCATGCCCAATGGATACCTCCAAAAGGTTTGGAATCATATTCTTAAAATATTCTAAGTTCTCAAGATTAAGGTCATGTCCTGCGTTAAGTCCTAAAGATGCTTTCTCTGCTGCCTTTGCTGCAATTACATATTCCTTAATTGCCTCTTCCTTATTCTTGGAATAATCTTTGGCATAAGCCTCAGTGTATAATTCTACTCTATCTGCTCCTATCTCTTTTGCTCCAAAAACCATATCTTCTGCAGGATTAACAAATACCGAAACCCTTGAATAAGTCTTCATTTCAGATATAATTTCACTAAGAAAGGTTTTATATTTGATAGTATCCCATCCTGAATTGGAGGTAATTGCTCCAGGAGGATCTGGAACAAGAGTAATTTGATGAGGTTTAATTTCCCTAACAAGAGATATAAATTCTTTGCTCGGATATCCTTCGATATTAAATTCAGTACTTAATATAGGTTTTAAATCTCTTACATCCTGATAACGAATATGTCTTTCATCTGGCCGAGGATGCACAGTAATTCCCTCTGCTCCAAAGCTCTCAATATCCAAAGCCATTTTTATTAAATCAGGAAGATTACCTCCTCTTGCATTCCTCAGAGTTGCAATCTTATTTATATTAACGCTTAATTTAGTCATAGAATTAAAAATTAAATAGCTTAGCTAAATCATCTAAGCGTTTGCAAAAATACAATCAAATCAGAGATAAATAAAATCATATATAAAAATAATACGATTTTTTGCTTGAAATAAATCTTGTAAAACTTAGTATTAAAGTCAATTAATAGGACTTTAAACTATTTTTTCTTGATTTCAATCTCTAATTCATGGCATGATATTCTGCATATCATGCCATGATATTGTCAGAATCATGGCATGATGTTACCGGAATCATGGCATGATGTTGACAGAATCATGCCATGATGTTGAGAACTTCATGGCATGATGTTGAGATTGAAATCAAGAAAAAAAAGTTTGAATCTTGATTTGATTAGTTCTTTATTTGATTTTGCTATTTTAAACTCAAGGATATTTTCTTTTATTGCAAGGATAACTTGTATTTTAAAACTCAAGAGCTGAAAGAATAGGGTTCTAAAATAAATTCAATTTGATTGGTTTCAATTTTTTATCGTATCTTTGAAGGTTAATTATACTGTCTTCTGCAGGATAATTATCTTGAAAAAAGGAGAAGATTTAAATATATATATGGAAAAAACATGGGTAATAAAACCAAGGGGAGATGAAAGATTAGTAGATGAATTAGCAAGAGAACTTACAGTAGATAAGGATGGTAAACCTGAAGACAAACAGGTTTATAATATTATTTCCAACCTCTTAGTTCAAAGAGGGATTAAGGATTACGAGAGTGCTAAGGACTTTTTCAGACCCTCTCTTTCCAAACTGCACGACCCCTATCTTTTAAATGATATGGATATCGCCGTAGAGAGGATTCTTTTTGCCCAAAAGGGTTCTGAGAAAATTTTAGTTTATGGGGATTATGACGTTGATGGGACTTCGGCAGTAGCTTTGGTATATTCTTATTTAGAAACTTTTTGTACTGGCGTGGAATTCTATATTCCTGATCGTTATACTGAAGGTTATGGGGTTTCTTATCAATCTATTGATTGGGCTCTTGAGAATGGAATAAAATTAATTATTGCTTTGGATTGTGGGATTAAGGCTATTGAACAAGTTAAGTATGCCAAGGAAAGGGGAATTGACTTTATAATCTGCGACCACCACCTTCCGAGCGAAGAACTTCCTGATGCATGTGCTATTCTTAATCCAAAGAGATTAGATTCGACTTATCCTTACAAGGAACTTTCGGGTTGTGGAATAGGTTTCAAACTAATACATGCTATTAATAATCAAAGAAATCAAGCTTTTGAGAAACTACATCATTATCTCGACTTAGTTGCAATATCTATTGCTGCTGATGTTGTGCCAATTACTGGGGAGAATAGGATTTTGGCCTTTTTTGGTTTGAAAGTTATTAATAAAATGCCAAGACCTGGTCTTGAAGCGATTTTAGAGTATAGTAAGGTATTGCATGTTGAGGATAATCTGCCTTTTTATTTCAATAGGGAGCTATCCTTAAGCGATTTGGTATTTCTTGTAGGACCAAGAATCAATGCAGCTGGGAGAATAGAAACAGGGAAGCACTCTGTTGAACTATTGATTTGCAAGAAAAAGGAGGAGGCTGCGAAAATTGCTAAGCAAATCAATAATAATAATGACCAAAGGAGGAAATTTGACATTGAAGCTACTGAGCAGGCATTAGAAATGATAGACACTTTGCCTGAATATAAGAATTCTAAGTCCACAGTGGTATATAATAAGGATTGGAATAAGGGAGTTGTGGGTATAGTTGCCTCAAGACTAATTGAGAAATGCTATAAGCCAACAATTGTTTTTACAAAAAGCAATGGACATATTACAGGGTCGGCTCGTTCTGTCAAAGATTTTGATATATATGCAGCAATAGAGTCCTGTTCTCACTTACTTGAGCATTTTGGAGGGCATAAATTTGCAGCAGGGCTATCCCTAAAGGAAGAAAACCTTGAAGAATTTAAGAGATTATTCGAAAAACAGGTTGAAGAGAATATTAGCGATAAGCAATCTCAAAGAGAAATAGATATAGATATGCAAATTTCTCTTAGCGATATAAGTCCTAAGCTCTTTAGAATACTTAATCAATTCTCTCCTTTTGGTCCTGAGAATAGTATTCCAGTATTTCAATCTAATAATGTAGTTGATACTGGGCTTGGCAGACCTGTTGGGGCAAATCACTTGAAGTTAAATGTTCTTCATCTAAATGTTAGACATAATCCCTTTGCTTGCATTGGGTTTGGTCTAAGCAGTTATTATAAAGACATTAGAGGAGAGAAACCATTTGATATTTGTTATCAGATAGATGAGAACCTATGGAATGGCAAAACCTCTTTACAATTAAAATTAATGGACATTAGAATTAATAATTAAACAACTCAACAAATAAACAACTAAACAATAAATATAGAAATGGCATTAGAAGAAAAGAAAATTATATTTTCTATGGTAGGAGTAGGGAAGGTTTTCCCTCCAAATAAGCAAGTTTTGAAAGATATTTATCTTTCATTTTACTATGGAGCTAAAATCGGGATAATTGGTTTAAATGGGTCAGGGAAATCTACCCTTTTAAAGATAATTGCAGGGATGGACAATTCTCATCTTGGAGATGTTCACTTTTCTCCAGGCTATAGCGTAGGGATGCTTGAGCAAGACCCTAAGCTTGATGATAATAAAACAGTTAAAGAAGCAATTCTTGAAGGAGTTAAGGAAGTAGCTGATATTGTTGCAGAATATGAAGCCATAAATAATAAATTTGCTGAACCTATGAGCGACGATGAGATGAATAAGCTAATCGAACGCCAAGGTGAGGTTATGGAATTAATGGAACAACATGATGCATGGAACCTTGATAATAAATTAGAAAGAGCAATGGATGCTCTTCGTTGCCCAGAGGAAGACTCTTTAATCAAGACTCTTTCTGGAGGAGAAAGACGTAGAGTTGCTCTTTGTCGTTTATTATTACAAGAACCAGATATCTTATTATTAGACGAACCTACAAACCACTTGGATGCTGAAAGTATTGATTGGTTGGAACAACATCTTAAACAATACAAGGGCACAGTTATTGCTGTAACCCACGATAGGTATTTCTTAGATAATGTTGCTGGATGGATTTTGGAATTAGATAGAGGCGAGGGTATTCCTTGGGAAGGAAATTATTCTTCTTGGTTAGAGCAAAAGACCAAGAGAATGGAAATGGAAGAAAAAACTGAAAGCAAGAGAAGGAAAACACTTGAAAGAGAATTAGAATGGGTTAGAATGAGCCCTAAAGCAAGACACGCTAAAGGGAAAGCTCGTTTGAATGCTTATGAACAAATGCTTTCTCAAGATAGCAAAGATAAGGAAGATAAATTAGAGATATTTATTCCTAATGGTCCAAGATTGGGTAATAAGGTTATTGAGGTAAATAATATTAGCAAAGCTTTTGGGGATAAGATTCTATTTGAAAATCTTAGCTTCTCATTACCACCTGCTGGTATTGTAGGGGTTATTGGACCTAACGGAGCTGGTAAGACTACCTTATTTAGAATGATAATGGGATTACAGACTCCAGATACTGGAAGTTTTGAGGTAGGAGACACTGTAAAGGTTGGTTATGTTGACCAACAACATGAAGAGATTGACCATGAGAAATCGGTTTGGGAAGTTATTTCTGGAGGAAATGAACAAATACAGGTTGGTTCAAGAATGATTAATTCAAGAGCCTATGTATCAAGATTCAATTTTGCTGGAACTGACCAAAGCAAGAAAACAGGAATACTTTCAGGTGGGGAAAGAAATAGATTGCATTTAGCTATGACTTTAAAATCTGAAGCAAATGTTTTACTATTAGATGAGCCTACTAACGATATTGACGTAAACACTCTTAGAGCCTTAGAAGAGGGACTTGAAAACTTTGCTGGTTGTGCTGTTGTTATTTCTCACGATAGATGGTTCTTGGATAGAATTGCTACACATATACTTGCTTTTGAAGGAAATTCGGAGGTTTATTTCTTCGAAGGGTCTTATACTGAATATGAAGAAAACCGTAAGAAAAGACTTGGAGATATTACTCCTAAGAGAACAAGATATAGAAAACTTATTGCAGATTAATTGATTTATATGCTTAGAAAGATTAGTATTCTAACTCTTTTATTATTAATTTCCTGTGCTTTTAATGCTGATTTATTAGCACAGGAAAATAATTTTAAGGGACAGATTTTAGATATTGAAAGCAAACAAGGAGTTCCTTTTGCTACTCTGAGTTATGTAATTGAAGGAAGTGGCTATGGGGCTACTTCTGATTTTGAAGGGAATTTCACAATAGATATTCATCAGGATATTGATAGCATTATGATTTCCCATCTTGCTTATAGCCCTATATACTTCAAGGTTGCAAATCTTAAAAAGAAGAATACTAAGATTTATCTAAAACCCCTTGCTAATCAAATACAAGAAATAGTTATAACTGCAAAGAAAGAGAAATACTCTAACAAAAACAATCCTGCTGTTGATTTTATTAGAAATGTTATAGAAAAAAAGGCAGATAATCAAATTATCAATTACTCTCCTTTGAATTACCAATCTCATAATAAATCCCTTATTGCCTTGGACAATATGGGAGATAAAGAGATTAAACGCTTGGGATTAAAGTCAATTAAAGGACTTATGAGTAATTTAGACCCAACTTATTTTGGAAATACTGATTATCTCCCTATTTATTTCTTTGAAGAGCTTACTTCAATTTATACCAGGAAGAATACCCCTTTTGAAGAGCAGGTATTAAAAACCAAGGATATTGAATTAATGGAGGTATTGGATCATGAGAAGGCCAAACAAATCAAATCTACTTTCTTTTCCAAGATAAATCTTTATGACGACTACATTAATATATTAGGAAATCAATTAATGAGTCCTTTACACTCTGCCTCTCCAAGCTTTTATAAGTTCTTTATAGAAGATACTGTTATTTTGGAGGGAAGAGAATGTATTGTTATTGACTTTATCCCAAGAAATATCTATGACCTTGGATTCTTAGGCGATATATATCTTACTAATGATGGCAAATACGAACTTATAAAGGCAGAGCTAAGCTTATCACAATGGGCTAATATTAATTTTGTTGATAAGATACACTTTACTCAAAAGTTTAAAACAGATAGTTTGGATATTCGTGGGAATAAAAAGCTAATTACTTATATTGAAGAGGATGCAGTATATGCAAAACTAAAGATTTATGGTCTTAAAGTTTATGGTTATAGTATAAATAATTACTCCACTCCTTCTTTTGCTGAATACAAAATAAAGACAGATTCAGAATTAAGCCTAATAGACTTAGACCAAAATACAAGAATTTCAAAACTAAGTGATATTGAAAAGAAAACCTATCAGTTACCAGATAGTTTAAATAAAATTACATGGTTTAGAATAACTAAATTCCTTTCTCAAAGTTTTTATGGAGGATATTTTGTAAGCGGTCCTCTTGCCTTTGGTCCTTTAGATAATACTGTTTCTTATAATGATATAGAAGGAACGAGACTAAGGTTTAGCGGTAAAACTAATTACAAACTAAGCAGAAGGGTTTATGTGAATTGGTTATTGGCATACGGTACAAAAGATGAGAAATTCAAATATGATTTAGATTTAAAATACAGTTTTAACACCCAAGGAAAAACCCCAATGTATTATCCTGCAAATTATTTGGGTGCTAAGATTACAAATAACACCTTCGTACCGAGTCAAACTCTCGGAGGGAGCAATTATGACAGAATTAGTCTATCTCTTACAAATATTCTTAACTTTAAATTAGCTATTGAAGAATCATATCTTTTCCAATGGTATAAACAATCTCGTAAAGGATTTATATTTAATCCTTATATAAAGCTCCAAAAGGTAGATGCTTATGGGAATTGGACATTTGAAAACTTATTAGGAAAAGAAATAAAAGGCTTTGAGTATAATCGAATTGGTTTGAATTTTAGTATTACTCTCAATGGCAGGATAATTCCAAGCTTTAGACCTAAATATAAGCAAGGAGTAAATAGAACTAATCTATCTTTTAATTATGAGTATGGATTTGAAAATACTCATTTATTAAAACTAAGAGCTTCGAGGAAATATAATTTTATGCCTTTAGGTTATATGAATGTTTGGGCTGAGGCTGGGAATATCTGGGGGAGAATGCTTTCTCCTTATCTTTTTGTAAACCCAACTTTCAATAATATTGTTTATAGTCGTACTTCATTTAATCTTATGCGTCCATTGGAATTCTATTCAGATAGATATATACAATTTATGGCTGCATATAATATGAATGGTTATATATTCAACAGAATTCCATTAATAAGGAAACTAAAACTTAGAGAGGAATTTAATATTAAGATCGCTCACGGAAGCCTTAGAAATGAAAATAGGTTTATGATAAATGGTATTGAAGCTAAATCATTTGGTAATGAACCATATATTGAAGCGGGCTTTGGCTTCCAAAATCTTTTTGGAATTCTTGGAGCAGAATATATACAAAGATTAACCCATAACGAGAATATCCCAAACAACCAGAAATGGGGAATAAGACTAAACCTTGTCTTTGGTTTCTAATTCTATTGATAACTCTTCCCATTTTTCTAATGCTTTTTGAAGATTATCTTTAAGGGATTGGTAGTTGTCGAAGAAAGTTTTATCGTTTAATAGCTCTAAAGATGTTTTAGAATCAGAAAGTTTTTGATCAATAATCTCTATCTCTTTTTCTAAGCTCTCAATTTCTGATTCTGTCTTTTGAATTTGATTCTTTATTTTACGAATTTCTCTTTCAAATTCCTTATTCTTTTCGTAGTTGATTTTGTTTTCTGTAATAATAACTTGCTTATCTTCCTTTCCTTTCTCATCCTTCTCCAATTCTTTTAAATCCTCCATCTTTCTATGCTCAAGGTATTCAAAGATATCTCCCTTAAACTCAGTTATAGTTCTATTTCTAAACTCATAGAGATTATCTGTTAATCCTTGGAGAAAATCTCTATCGTGGGAAACTAAAATCAAAGTCCCGTCGAAATGAATAAGTGCAGTTTTAAGAATATCTTTTGAATCCATATCCAAGTGATTGGTAGGCTCATCCAAGACAAGGCAGTTTATAGGAGAAAGAATAAGTTTTGCAAGAGCTAAACGAGATTTCTCCCCACCAGAAAGCACTTTAACCTTCTTTTCAATATCATCTTCATCAAATAAGAAACTACCTAATATACTCCTAATCTTAGAACGACTATCACCAGTTGCAATATGGTCAATTGTTTCAAAAACTGTCAATTCTCCATCTAATAATGCAGCTTGATTTTGTGCGAAATAACCTATCTTAAGCTGATGACCTAATTTACATTCTCCTCTAAAATCATCTATTTGTCCAACAATAATCTTTGCAAGGGTAGATTTTCCTTCCCCATTCTTGCCAACGAAGGCAATCTTCTCCCCTTTCTTAATAATTATATTCACATCATTAAGCACATGATTATCCCCATAGCTCTTATAAAGATGATTAATTTCTAAGGATATCTTACCTGAGTGTGGTGAGGGTGGAAATTTAAAATGAATTGAAGATGTATCTATCTCATCAACACTTTCCAATTCCATTTTCTCTATCAGTTTAATTCGGGATTGAACTTGCTTTGCCTTTGTTGCTTTATATCGAAATTTCTCAATAAACTTCTCTATTTCTGCAATTTGTTTTTGTTGATTATTAAGTATAGAGGCTTGAGTTTCTCTCCTTTCTTGAAGTTGTATTACATACTGAGAATAAGGACATTTATAGTCATAAATCTTTCCTGAAGTAATTTCAATTGTACGCTTGGTAATATTATCCAAAAAAGTCCTATCGTGAGAGACTAATACTACAGCTCCAAAATAGTTTACAAGGAAATTCTCCAACCATTCTATTGACTCTATATCCAAGTGGTTTGTAGGTTCATCTAATAGTATGAAATTCGGTTTTTGAAGCAATATCTTCGCTAGCTCAACCCTCATCTGCCAACCAGAGCTAAACTCATCTAATTTCCTTTCAAAATCAGTTCTTTCAAAACCAAGCCCAAGCAAAACCTTTTCTGCCTCCCCTTCTGCATTATTCGCTCCCATAAGGTTTAAATACTCGCTTGTTTCGAAATGTTTATTTAATAATTTCTCATAATCCGAAGATTCATAATCAGTTCTTCGCTCAATCTCAGAAGTAATTTTCTTAAGATTATCTTCTAATTGTCTA
>Ga0265293_10001166_pt1 | contig 58840 bp, 48 predicted proteins | sample Munlanlewell138R_FD_192505 | JGI IMG/M metagenome (GOLD analysis project Ga0265293, IMG submission 192505) | Leachate microbial communities from a municipal landfill in Southern Ontario, Canada - Leachate well 138R | ecosystem: Engineered > Solid waste > Landfill > Unclassified | place: Canada...
AAAGGTGCAGATTGGGAAAGTAAAAGGGGCAACCCACAAACAAAGCCCGAAACACGTTAAAAGCTAAAACGAGAAATGGCTCTGAACATTACCCCGCGAAATAAACTAGCCTGACCAGACACATAACATATTATTATCCGAAAGGAGGATTTTTAGGGCGAACAGGGGAAAACCCTGTTTAATGCCTGCAGAACCATCTTATCGGTTTATTTGGGAGATTATGCGAACAACCGTTCGGATAAGTTGTTCGTATAAAATCCAGTAAAAGTGTAAGGAATCGATTCCTCAACTCTCTTACAAGATAATACTTCCAATTAATAAAACAATACTATTATGGCCAAATCTAAATTATTGGATCAAGTTAGGGAGGAAATCCGCAGAAGAAACTATAGTTATAAAACCGAGCAGGCTTATATTAGTTGGATTGTTCGCTTTGTGAAATATCACGGAACCATCCATCCTAATAAAATGGGAGCTCACGAAGTGGAACAGTTTTTAAACTACCTGGCAAACGATCAGAACGTGGCTGCTGGTACACAAAATCAGGCGCTATCGGCATTGGTGTTTCTATATAAACAAGTGCTGGGCGTAACCACTTTAAAATTGGATAAATTACAGCGGGCTAAGAAACCCAAAAACCTACCAGTGGTACTTTCAGTAGAAGAAACCTCCGCATTATTTAAACATCTATCTGGCTTGCCCGCGCTCGTTTGCAAACTTTTGTACGGAAGTGGTCTGCGAATATCTGAAGGGTTGAGGTTACGCGTTCAAGACATCGATTTCGATTTCGAACAACTTTGGGTTCGGTCAGGGAAAGGGAATAAGGATAGGGTGAGTTTATTACCTCAGCAATGCATCCCTGACCTCAAAAAACAGATTCAAAATGTGAAAAGATTACACGAGAAAGACACTGCACAAGGCCTCGGCAGAGTTGTACTTCCAAAAGCATTATCCAAAAAATACCCAAACGAAGACAAAGAATTGCGCTGGCAATATGTATTCCCATCCAATATAATCTCTGAAGACCCGAGGAGCGGATTAAAACACAGATACCACATATCAGACCGATTCGTACAAAAACACCTCAAAATTGCAGCACGCAAAGCCGGCATCAATAAAAAAGTAACCTGCCACACCCTCCGCCACTCCTTCGCCACACATCTACTCCAAAATGGTTACGACATCCGAACAGTACAAGAACTCCTCGGCCACACAAACCTAAAAACCACTATGATATATACACATGTTATAAATAAAGGTGGTAATTATATAAAGAGCCCAATTGATTTACTTTGAAAGCTGTTTAAACGAAGAAGATGCCAAAGCCAGAGAAAAGTATCTAAAATCAGGTATGGGTAAAAGATATATTAGAAATAGGCTTAAGAGATACTATGGTGTGGATTAATTTCTAACGGGAAACAAAGGCGGCAACTATATCAAAAGCCCAATTGATTTACTTTGAAGGCTGTTTAAACGAAGAAGATGCCAAAGCCAGAGAAAAGTATCTAAAATCAGGTGTGGGTAAAAGATACATAAGAAATAGGCTTAAGGGATACTATGGTGTGGATTAATTTCTAACGGGAAACAAAGGCGGCAACTATATCAAAAGTCCAGCTGATTTACCCCACTAGTCAACTCAATATTCCCTCGTTCGCAACGGGAGCAATCTGTTTTCCAAAACATACATAGCCCCGAGATTTATCTCGAACACACATCTACATATTAATACGTGCGGTTCCCTTAATACTGCGCTGCATATCGCGCTTGGTATCTTTCTCTTTAATCGATTCTCTCTTATCGAACTTCTTTTTACCGCGCGCCACGCCAATTAGAACCTTGGCATAGCCACCTTTAAAATACAACCTTAGTGGAACGATGGTGTAGCCTTTTTGCTGAACAAATTTAGCTAGTTCTCGAATTTCTCTTTTATTGAGTAATAGTTTTCGTTGTCTTCGAGGCTCATGATTTGAAGAGGAGCCAAATTTATAGGGTGAAATATGAAATTCGCGTAGCCAAACCTCTCCATCTTGTATAAAAGCAAATGCATCTGCAAAGTTAGCTTTACCATCTCGTAATGATTTGACTTCTGTGCCTTGTAAAACTATACCCGCCTCATACGTTTCATCAATTTGATAATCGTGATACGCTTTACGGTTTTGTATGGTTGGGGTATTTTTGTTGTCGCTCATAATATCAGTCTTCTTAAAATGAAGATGAAAGCCGTATTAATAATTAAATCCGAGCGCTTTTAACTCTTTCATCACATCTTCGTCTGGTGTTCGGTTGGGAAATGTAGAATAGATGCCCATAATCTGATCAATTTCAGTAATAGCCTTTTGATTCTGAACGTTCAATTTAAGCACTTCTACATACTGCTTAAGCGCACTGTTCATTTTGTCGCGCATATTGGTAATGTTAGAATCGCGATACTCAAGGAAAAGACCATAATTAAGGTAGGTAGCTTCTTTAAGTTTTAAAACTTCTGGCGTTTCCTCTTTGGTAGAAAGAAGTGTGAGTGCATCTGTGTATTGGTCAGCTTTAATAAAAGCATCAATTTGTTGTTCTAAGTTTTTTGGTTCGGGAGCTTTATTTTGCGAACAGGCTAAAAAACCAACAGATAGAGCGAGTAATAGTAATTTTTTCATGAAATATAATTATTGCATTGATAATGGATTCAAACTTATGCAGAGCACAAATATAAGCATACTTAACCAACCTAACACTTTTCTTCGTGTAGAAAGTGGTTTATAAAATGTTACGGGTGGGTGTTCAACTTTAACTAAAAATGTGATGAAGAAAAGCCAGACCATCCAGATGGAGGATGGCTGCGCGCCTGTTGGGCCAGCAATTAGATAAATATAAACGCTTGAGAGAATAAGTGATAGTGGAGCCATTATAGAAACCCATTTTCTATCTTTATTGAAGGCAATAGTCATAACCGAAAATAGAATTGAGCCCCAAAGTAACCACGAAATAGCACCAAAAGAAGTATCGTAAGGTCCAATTAAACTATGAATGAGAGGAACGCTTTCTATACCTGCCAAAATAGCTATAAAGGTATAAAACAACCGAGCTACAGTTCTGTGGTTTTTGTAGCCAAGTAAGGAGTAAAGAATATGACCTCCATCCAATTGGCCAACGGGCATCAGGTTAAGGGCAGTAAAGAATAAACCTAGCCATCCTGCAAAAAGAAAAGGATAATGATACATCTCCCACATAGGTGGTACGTTATCGAAAAAGGAAGCCAGAAATGAGAAAAGCAGCGTATTACCTACAATTAACGTGGTGCCTTCTTCTTCTTCTTCTTCGGGCATTACTGTGGGGTAAACACCATACTCTGCTACATAATTTTTGAGCTCTTCATGGCCACCTAAATCTTGAACAAATGAAGGCTCGGGGAGGGTAGAGAAACCGATAAGTAGAACAATTAAAGAAACAACGAAACCGGCTAACGGACCTGCAACCCCGATGTCGAACAGTTTTTTTGTTTCATGTATTCTCTCTTTAATACGAATTACAGCCCCTAAGGTGCCAATACCAAGAGGTAACGGAATATAATATGGCAGCGAAACTTGGATGTTGTGGTAAACAGCAGCGAAATAATGGCCAAACTCATGGAATGTTAAAAAACCTAATAAAAGCGAGGCAAAGAGCATTCCTCGCTTTAAATCCTCGGCACCTGGCAGTGTGAGTGGCCCAATAACACTAACACTATTACCTAAACCCACAAACATAGAACCAATTACTGAAACGGAAATAAATGTGGCAATAAACAGCCCTAAATGTTTCAGGATTGTTTTTAGCGTAGGCTTATTTTTTGGGATTGGTTTCTGAGATAAAATCTCAAAATCAGCGTTTATAGGTTGATTAATAGGTTCGTTATCCAAAGTTCTTTAGTTATTAATGGGTGCTCTAGAAATGGGCATGGTCATACAACGTGCGCCACCTCTACCCCTGCAAAGTTCGTGCCCTTGAAAACTAATTGCTAATTTATATTCCTTATTTGGGTCAATTCCAGTTTTGCCATATTCTTCTATAAACTCAAACTGATTCATATAGCTATAACCATGATCAACGAGTGTGTTAAAGGTGTTTGTATTTCGTTCGTAGCCTACAATTATACCTGGGGCTAGCGCAAAAACGTTAGCTCCATCAGTCCACTGCTCGCGGAATTGGTTTGTTCGGTCTTCGCCACCACACTTTATAAAAGTATATTCTGTGCCAGAAAATTCATTCAACGCCTCTAAAAGAGTATCACGTGACTCTGCATGTACTGCGCCATCATGCATCTGTAGTGCAACTACATTATCACGTTCTTCCATAATTGCGGGCGGGAAAGCAACACATTCATTCTTGCTAGCAAAAGTAAATATCGTATCTAAATGCATAGAGGCACGTTGCTTGGGGATGTCGACTGCAAGCACCGTTTTTACGCCATTTGTTAAAAGGCCATGTGCAGCCTTCATCAACCCAGTAAAGGATGTTCTCACGCTCATGCCAATTAGTACCAAATCGTTAGAAACAACAAGCACGTCTCCCCCTTCTATAGATTGTTTGCCAGAAATACGCACCGCATTTTGTTTAATAGTGCTAAAAAGTGGATGAAATTGTACTAGTGTTTCCATCATAAGCGATTCACGTAAACGGGCCTTTTCTGCTGCCCTAGATAGGAGTATAGAGTTGTTAACTACCGCAGCCAAATCACGTGTAAATAATAGGTTTGGAGATGGCTTTAAATTAAAACCTTTTATGCGAGATAATATACCTTGAGTGCTAAACTCTAAGAGTTCTTGTGGACTTAAAGCAAGGAGCTCTTTTTCTATCACAAACAAATTGTCCTCAGGGAACTCCTTAATTAGCTGCTCAATAAAATAAGCGTGGGCATCTCTATTTTGAATGGTTTCTAGAAATAAATCTACAATTTCAAATATTTTACCATCTTTAGGCATGGCTACTTTAAAAATTTCAAGCATATCTAAATGCTCTTTTCTAGCGTCTTCTTCAAAAATAATATCATCAAAAAGAAGTTCGTCTTTAAGCTCTGGATTGACCAAAGAAACCTCGTGGCCAGGCGTGTGAACAATAACACCATTCAATCGGCCGATTTCAGAAGAAATATTAATTTTCATAGTTACTACCTAAAAATGTGCTTTAAATTACTTCACGTAAATATACAGGTTCGTTAGTGTATAACTAAATAGAATTTGATACATACAGTTTGATTTGCTTGTTGTGCCAAGCTGTTTATACCTTACGGCATGATTTCAAAAAAAGAAATACAATCCCTTATATTTTTATTAGACGATCCAGACCCTTTTGTTAACCAAAGTGTCGAGAAAAGATTATTCGAACTTGGCGAAAATGCAGTTCCTTTGCTCGATGAGTTTCGGCTAGACATTAAAGATCATGAAGAGCGAGTTAAAGTTTCAGATATTATTCACAAAATCACCTTTGATACATTACAGAGTGATTTTCTAGATGTGCTCGAAAAAGGGGTGAATAATCGTCATGATTTAGAATACGCCACTTTAACATTAGCGCGTTTTGGCACCCCCACCTTGAGAGCGCGGGAGTATTCGAATAAGCTAGATCATTTTGCAGAAATGGTAGATTCTAGTATTAGATACAAGCTAGATGAGCGCCGAAAGATGCTGCATTTCATTAAGTTTGTTTTTGAAGATTTGAACTTTAAGGGAGATATAAAAGATTATCACAGCCCTCTAAATGGCTACGTAGATAAAGTTATTGATCGGCGTATTGGCTTGCCTATTACCTTAAGTATGATAGCTATGTTTATTGCTAGAAGGCTTGATTTACCGTTTTATGGCATAAATATGCCCATTCATTTTATGCTTACTTTTGTTGGCGAAAAAGAAGAGGTTTTGATAGATCCATACGATAAAGGTGCGATGGTGACCTACGATCAATGCTATTTTTTCTTGAAAAAGAATAATATTGAGCCCCGCCCCGAGCATTTCCAGATGGCGAGCAACATGGATATTTTAATTCGTTGCATCCGCAACTTGATAGAAAGCTACGAGCGCAATAAAATGCTTGATAAAGTAGAAGACTTGCAGAAGCTACTCGTCACCGCAGAATTGTTTTCTCACAAGTAAACTACCAACTCTAAGCCCCTCAATAAACCGACGAGGGGCATTTATTTGAAACAGGTTGCCTGTTTAAAGGAAAATCCGTCTAATTATCTAACAACTACTATCTGTAGATATTAGGTCTTTCAGTGACAAAACCCTGTAATCCTAATCGCTTTTATCTGTACTTTTGTGCCGACCCCGAAGCGTCGGGACAGGCGCGTACCAAAAACTCTCGACAAGACTTTGCGACGCGAACGAGCTTCCATCGACTCAATTATTCCAAAGGTCCTTGTTCTATTTGGATAGAATCAAGTTTCTGGCCGGTGTGGAATAATTGCTCCTAACCGAGACGTCGATTACAGTTCGTTCTTTGTTCGTCGCAAATTCTAAAGGTCGATTGGGTTTTTAAGAATTAAGTACTCAACCACCACCTGTCGTTGCGAGGTGCGCAGCGGAGCAAGTACCGTGGCAATCACATGATATCAACTTGTTAGCCCCAACAACGCAACTTTTTGGAAGCACCTACCCATATTCAACCCCAAGCATTCAGGATCAGAGATCAATATTTCACCAGATATTTGGCTAAAGTTTTCTAACTAGTACTAAGATTCCAATCGAACCGGCAACCATCAAGCCAATACCTCCAAAAAAGCTTCCAAAGAAAATGTATTTCATCCCCCAAAGGAAAGACAAGATGATACCGAGCGCAATAATTACGTTCAGGGCTGAAGGCCAAAATGTGTCAGTAGAGGAAATTCCCTTCGAATAAGGAGCCCAACCCTTGCCCATTGGTCGAACTTGGGCATAAAAACGCTCAAGTGTTTCTTTCGACTCAGGTTTTGTGATAAATACAGTTATTAGCCAAGAAGCTGTTGATAAAGCAGTAGTCAATATCATACTTGCAGCAAAATCGAACCCTACCACTTTCGAAATTACGGCACCTATAAATGCCACAATCATGGCTACAATTTCTGCCCAAGCATTTATTCGCCACCAAAACCAGCGCAACATCATTACCCCACCAATCCCGGCACTTAACGATAATATAAATTCCCATCCACCTTTCACAGAATCAAAAAAGTAAGATACTATGATGGCAACTCCCGCCATTGCTATAGTTGCAAAGCGAGATACAAGCACATAATGTTTTTGAGCTTTATCAGGCGTTTGAAAATCCTCTACCTTTTTTATGAAGCGCGCATAAAAATCGTTTATGAGATAAGATGTACCCCAATTAAGCTGTGTAGAAATGGTAGAAACGAATGCCGCCAAAAACGCTATGGTCATAAGCCCAAACCAGCCAACAGGCAACACCTCAGACATCATCATAGGATAGCCAGCTTCTTTATCAACCAAGTCTGGGAATACAATAATGGACACAAGTGCGACTAAAATCCACGGCCAAGGACGAACGGCATACATTAAAATATTATGGAGTAGAGTGGCGCCAACAGCATGTCGCTCATCTTTAGCGGAAAACATTCGTTGAGCAATATAACCCCCACCACCAGGCTCTGCGCCAGGATACCAAGCCGCCCACCAAGCCATGCCTACCCAAATCAACGCGGTTGTAATTGCAATTTCAGGACTGTTAAATGGATTGAAATTTAGCACATCGAAATCTACTGCAGTTGCTAGTTGAGCTTTAAGAGAGCTGAGCCCGCCAACATGATCTACAGCGAAAAAGGCCAAAGCGATAGAGCCAATCATGGCAATAAAAAACTGAATAAAATCGGTAACAACTACGCCCCATAAACCAGCAATTGCAATATATAGGGCAGTCATTCCGTAGAGAATTAATATGATAACCCATTGATCAGCCCCTGTAATTACATGCATTACTTTTGCCATACCAACCGTAACCCACCCCATTATTACGCAATTGAAAGGGAAGGCAAAATAAAGAGCTCTAAAACCCCGTAGAAAACTAGCAGGTTTACCGCCGTAACGCAGTTCAATAAACTCACAATCGGTAAGTACGTCGGCGCGTTTCCAAAGCTTAGCATAAATAAAAACGGTAATTACGCCCGAAAACATCCAGCTTAACCAAAACCAATTTCCTGCAATACCTTGGCTTGCTACTAGTCCTGTTATTGCGAGCGGAGTATCGGCAGCAAAGGTAGTGGCAACCATGGAGACCCCAACTAACCACCAAGGCAGGTTTTTTCCTCCTGCAAAATAATCGTCAAGTGAATTTTGCCCACGCTTTTTAGCTACCCAAGCAACAGCAATCATTAAAACGAAGTAGCCAACTATTACTACGTAATCAAGAAATTCAAATGGCATGTTAATTAGTAAGTTTTGAGTGTGAGTTTAAATAATAAAAATGAAGAATATCGAGTATAATAAAAATTTTTAGTTAATTGTTAGAGAATTGGAAATACTTGCAAAAAACCACAACTATTTAAAACAAGCATTTGGAGAGTAAGAACTATGAAGTTAAAAATGCCTTACCATATTGGTTGTTCAAGTTGGGATGTGCCGAGCAGAATTGGCTCCTTCTATTCAAAAGAGATGCGTCCAGAAAATATGTTAGCCCAATACGCTTCCGTATTTAATGTGGTAGAATACAATGCTAGCTTAGGTCAATTACCTTCGGAAAAAATGCTGCAACATTGGAAGGAAAAAACACCCGATGGTTTTAAATTTTGTATTCGTTTCCCAGAAGATATAACGCATAATAAATTGCTTGAAAACGTAGAAAATGAAGTTCTAGCATTTGTAGATTCATTTGAAGATATCCGTGGAAAACTTGGTCCATTTCATATACAATTACCAAGTAGTTTTGAACCAGCCATGCTCCCTCGCTTAGAGAAACTGCTTTCAGCTCTACCAAGAACGTTTAATTATGCCGTTGAAACTCAACATACTAACTTTTTTGATAGAGGAAATACGGAACATGACCTTGAGCAGCTTTTAAAAAGCTTCGGCGTAGATAGAATTATAACAGATACCAGAAAGCTATACTCAACTAAAGCTCGTTCAACAGATATCTTAGAGGCTCAAAAAGAAAATCAGAATTTACCTGTACGATTTAATGCCACAGGTTCGCGACCAGTAGTACGGTATTTAGGCACTAACGACATTCTAAATAACGAGGTTTATTTAACGGAATGGGCCATTGTAGTAGCCGATTGGATTAAAGACGGGCTTCACCCCTATGTGATAATTAGTACACCAAACTTGGTATCAGAACCTGCTTTGAGTTCTCATTTTCATAAACTACTTGTCAACTTGATTAAAATTGCTCCTCTAGAAGAATGGCCAATTCATAGAAAATCTCAGTTAGGCCTGTTTTAGCAGAGTTATATTTAAGTGCCAAAGCTATCAATGCTGATTAATCTAAAATATATTGAACGCAAACAAGCTATCGCATCATGTTTAGGAACAGGAGTTTCAAAACAAACAATAAGTGCAAAAAGCTTTGAAAACACGAAAATAAAAACTACATTAAGACAGTTGGCGTAATTAAAGCGCCATTTGTCGCAAGGTGGTAATTATGAATAAAGAACAATTTAATATCATATTTGAAGACACTCTAGAATATACAGTGGATAGCGATCTGGATTTAATAGCATTAGCTCGCAAAGGTGTGCTCAAAAAATCAGTTCATAACCTAGCCAAGTTCGGCTCCATCCCTATGAAGGATATGGCAAAATTGTTACCCATTTCCGAACGTTCGCTTCAGCGCTACTCTAACGATGAGCGTTTAAATCAAGGTATTTCAGAACACGTAATTATAATTTCTAAAGTGCTAATTCGTGCAGGAGATGTTTTCGGAGATTCTGAAAAGCTAAAGCATTGGCTCAATACGCCAAGTATTGGGTTGGGGCAGCGCACTCCTCTTAGCCTTTTAGATACTAGTTTTGGTGCGCAATTAGTTGCCGATGAGTTAGGCAGGCTCGAGTATGGGGTTTTTGCGTAGTGGAAGTTTTCCACATTGCAAGGGAGAAGTATAGTGCCGACATAAGTGGTGAAGGGGCTCGCCTATATGGCGGAAGATGGAATAAAAAAGGGGTAGGTTTAGTTTATACCTCTAAAAATGCCTCACTAGCTGCATTGGAAGTTTTAGCCCATGTATCAAGCGCTTCATTCCCCGTTGATTATATGCTCGTTACCATTTCAATTCCCAATAACGCGAGCATTGAAGTATTAAATTTAAATGAACTGCCAAGCAATTGGCGAACATATCCTGGGCCACAAGCTTTAGCTGAGTTAGGAACGGAATGGTTACTCTCTAAACGGAGTTTACTCTTAGAAGTGCCCTCAGCTCTTGTAGAAACAGAGAAAAATCTACTTATAAATCCTTACCACCCTGAAATGGGAACAGTGATGGTAAAAGAGCAAAAACGCTTCAATTTTGACGAGAGATTAGCAAAATAAAATTAGGTTGGGGGCTACGCTAAAACCTCGTATTTTTGAAGACTTGAATTGAACCTAAGAAAGAACAGAAAAAGAATGTCGAAAACGGCCACTGCCGATTCTAAAATCGTAAAAGAAGCAAAAAGGCGCAGAACTTTTGCTATTATTTCTCACCCCGATGCGGGTAAAACTACACTTACAGAAAAGCTACTGCTTTATGGTGGAGCTATTCATGAGGCGGGGTCGGTACGTGCACGAAAGGCCTCGCATCATGCGGCATCCGACTGGATGGCCATTGAAAAAGAGCGTGGTATTTCAGTTACATCTTCGGTTATGCAATTCGAGAAAGATGGCATTAAATATAATTTGTTAGATACCCCTGGTCACAAAGATTTTTCTGAAGATACGTTAAGAACTTTGGTTGCAGCAGATTCTGGATTGATGGTAATTGACGTTGCAAAAGGAGTGGAAGAGCAAACAGAGAAGCTGTTTGAGGTTTGTAGATTGAGAGAGGTTCCGGTAATCACTTTTGTGAATAAATGTGATCGCCCTGGTATGGATCCACTTGAGGTATTGAGTAACATTGAGTCAAGGTTAGGTATTGAAGCTGTTCCTGCAAGTTGGCCTATTGGGTATGGACAGAAGTTTCAAGGAATATATGATCTGATTGGTAAGAAGATATATTTATATGAAAGAATGGATCATGGTGCTAAAAAAGCAGGAATTCAGGTTTATGAATTTGAAGAAGGATTGGCAGCTTGTAAACTCTCACCCAATGAAATAGAAGAATTTCGTGAAGAGATTATGCTGATTGAAGATATGTTTGAAACCATGGATCAAGCAGGATATAGTAAAGGTAAAATAACACCAGTATTTTTTGGTTCTGCGTTAAATAACTTTGGTCTCGATATTTTCTTGAAGTATTTCCACGAACTAGCTCCAGCGCCACAGGGATACATACATTCAAAAGGAACTGAACGAGATATTGGTGAGCCATTTTCTGGGTTTATTTTTAAGCTACAGGCCAATATGAATCCAGGGCACCGTGATTGTGCAGCATTTATTCGAGTAGCATCGGGTGAGTTTAAAAGAGGGCAGCAAGTAACCATTGCACACTCTGGTAAAAAGATTAAAATGGCTACGCCTCATACTCTTATGGGTGATGATAAAGCTATTCTAGAAGAAGCGTATCCCGGTGATATTGTATCTATTTTTAATCCAGGGGATTTTAAAATTGGAACCACTATTTATGCAACATCAAAAGTATTGTTTGATGTGATACCACTTTTCAGCCCAGAGCATTTTCAAAAAGTTGCTACAAAAGATCCATTTAAAAGAAAGCAATTACGCCAAGGTTTACAGCAGCTTTCGGAGGAAGGCGTTGTGCATGTTTTTGAGGTTCCAAATGGCGTTGGTAACGAACTTCTACTTGGTACCGTTGGTGTGCTTCAATTTGAGGTGGTAGAACATAGAATGAGAGAAGAATATGGCGTTGAACTAGTAAAAACACCAGTAACTTATTACTGCGCGCGATGGTTGACTAACGACGAAGAAATTCAGGATAAACTATCTGCTAGCTATTCTACCCATGTAACAAAAGATATGGATGGGAACCCTATCGTGTTGTTAGATTCTATGTATGCTTTAAATCAAGCTGAAGAAAAAATAGGTGCAGAAAATCTATTCAAGTTTAAGCAGGGTTAATTGTTGCTAACTCAATAATTACAATAGTAAGCAGTGGCAGATGCTCAATAAAAGCTCATTTAAACAATTTAAATGAACAAATATTAGAATTTGGCTAAATACTTGAATTTTTGATAAATGCAGAAGTAGGCTTGAGAGGGTGTTAGCCGAACATTTTTAGCAATAAGAAATGCTTGGATTAACAAAGGTTAGAATCGGCTGCTAAATTTCGAGAACTATCATTAATTCCTTAATTTTGAGTCTAATTTCTAATTAAAAGAACTTAACAAACATGATTGCAGAAGTAGATGTCAAAACTGACATCGAAATTATTCAAGCAGACTTGGATAACCCGAAACACGCAGCAGATATAGTTAAAATTGTAGATTTATTCGCAAGAGATCCTATGGGGCAGGATGAAGCCCTCGAAGAAGATGTAAGAGTAGATATGATAGCGGAGATGAAAAAGATCCCTACAGCCATGACCTACATTGCATACAACGAAGAAGATGTACTTGGTATAGTTACTTGTTTTATTGGTTTCTCGACTTTTACAGCAAGTAAAACATTCAAAATTCATGACGTTGCCGTACATCCAGATGCCCGAGGAATGGGTATTGGAACACTACTACTTAATAAAGTAGAAAAAGAGGCCGAAAGAATGGGTTGTTCAAAAATTACTTTAGAAGTAAGAACAGACAATCCAGCCAAGAATCTTTACGAAAGAGAAGGTTTTGAGTATGGCAATCCAAAGTGGTGGTTTATGACTAAAGAGCTTTCTAGCTAATAGTTAGTCTATCGAAAATAAAATAAAGGCTGTTGTTTGGTTTATTATAAATCAGACAACAGCCTTTTTTATGTTTAGTAATTAAAAACTAACTCAAATTTCTAGGTTCAATATCATAGCTTTAATGGAAATAATTGAACACAAAATTAATCGGTTTATATTTCTAAAATACAATTGAGGCTTCATCAGCTAATGCTAACACAGCACCAACGTAAAGGTCACTAGGATTGTAACGGTACACCGCTTTTTCAACCGTACCCGTAATCTTTTTAAAATGGGCTAAGTAATTTGCAACCGAATAAATATTGTTAGACATGTTATACAACTCATCACCCACAAACCAACGATTAAGTGACCATGGTATAAATTGCGCATACGACATGGCGCCTGCGTAGCTCGATTTCATTTCAAAAACATCTAGCTTGTTTCTATCCGCAAATTTTAGAAGTTCTTCTAGTTGAGCTAGGGCAAATTTTGCTCGATGGCCTTCGGCATACATTGAAACGTAAGCATTAAAAGGATTGTAAGAACCTGAATATTTGCCATAATGTGACTCTATACCCAAAATACCAACAATTACACTTTTTGGAATGCCATATTCCTTTTCAGCATACTCAAGCTCGGTGCGATATTGTTCTATAAACTTTGGGATGTCGTCTTTTTTGCGTGCAAAACCGATAGCTACCTTATATTCTTCTAGCGTAGGTATTCTCGCCTCAGCCGATTTAGTAAATTTCTTAGTAATCTTATCGTATAATTTAAAGCGCGAGTCTTCTAAAAGAGGCGCAATATTAGAACCCTTTTTAGCAAAATGTGCAATCAATTCTTTTTTATAGTCACTACTTAGCGAGTCGTTATCGGAATTTTTAGCAGAAATAGTAACTGAGCTGGCTGCTAAAATTAAGATGAGGGTTAAAAAGATTGAAGTTATTCTGGTAATAGTCATAAAGTGCCTTTATAGTATCTTGACGATAGGTTTATGGTATGATAGCAAATTCATTAGCTAAGTTGAAACGGCAATGGTAAAGAAAAGTAATAGCTTTATTTTAGTGGTTAACAGTTAAATATCAATAATAGTACAAAGTTTACCACTCAAAGCTTAAAGAGTGTTCGAAGTTCAATTCAAAAAACCGTACCTTCTAGAGCCTTTATAAGAGCCGTTCTGCTGAAATAAAACTGGCATCTTTTCGTTAAGGTTCCTGATGTGTATCGGGGTGACGAAGAATTTTAAAATATTATCAAAAGGAAGTTATGGCAAAAGAATTTGATGTATGCGTAATTGGGTCTGGCCCTGGCGGGTATGTAGCAGCAATCCGCGCATCGCAACTGGGTTTTAAAACTGCAATTATTGAAAAACGACATCTTGGTGGAGTATGCCTAAATATTGGTTGTATTCCTACTAAAGCATTACTTCGTTCTGCAGAAGTACTCGAGTCGATTCAGAATGCAGGCGATTACGGTGTAAACGTTAAAGAATATTCGGCTGATTTTGGTGGAATAGTAAAACGTAGCCGTGGTGTTGCTAATAAAATGAGTAAAGGCGTTCAGTTTTTACTTAGAGCAAACAAGATTGACGTTTTTATGGGAGCAGGTACTTTTAAGTCGAAAACAGAAGTTGCTGTAACCGACGATAAAGGGAAAGAAACTGAAACCATTAAAGCGAAACACTTTATTATTGCAACAGGTGCACGTCCGCGTGAACTGCCGAATTTAGCAATTGATGGAAAGTTGATTATCGATTCTGAGGCAGCTGTTACTTTAGAGAAGCAGCCAAAGAAAATGATAATTATGGGAGCCGGCGCAATTGGCGTTGAGTTCGCATATTTCTACCACACCCTTGGCACTGAAGTTACTATTGTAGAACTACAGAAAAACTTGGTTCCTGTTGAGGATCAAGATGTAGGCCGCGAGCTTGGTAAAATCTACAAGAAAAAAGGTATTAACCTGATGCTAGAAAGCACGGTTGACAAAGTAGAGAAAAAAGGAAATGGCGTTAAGGTTACTGTAAATACCAAAAAAGGTAAAGAAGTAATTGAAGCTGACGTAGTACTTTCTGCTGTTGGTGTTACTGGAAACGTAGAAGGTCTAGGCCTAGATAAAATTGGCGTTAAAGTAGAGCGCGGAGCAATTGTAGTAGATAAGTCAACGTATTCTACAGGTGTTGATGGCATTTATGCAATTGGTGACATTATTGGTGCACCATGGTTAGCGCATAAAGCATCACACGAAGCAACCGTTTGTATTGAGCAAATTGCTGGTAAAACTCCAAAAGCTATCAACTACGATAATATTCCTGGTTGTACATACTGCGAGCCACAAGTTGCCTCTGTTGGGCTAACCGAAGCTGCAGCTAAAGAACAAGGTTACGATATTAAAGTAGGTAAGTTCCCGCTTTCAGCAAGTGGAAAAGCAACCGCACTAGGCCACGAAGAAGGCTTTGTGAAAGTTGTTTTTGATGCTAAATACGGCGAATGGTTAGGTTGCCACATGATTGGTTACGGTGTTACTGAATTAGTTGCAGAAGCAGTTGTTGCTCGCGACTTAGAAACCACAGGCCATGAAATCATCAGCGCAATTCATCCGCATCCGACTCTTTCTGAGGCCGTTATGGAAGCTGTTGCCGAGGCATATAACGAAGGCGTTCATTTAGGAACTCCTGTTAAGAAGAAATAAATAGTATGCTCAAATTTTGGGCTTAACTAAATATTGAATCACGTTTAGTTTATAAAATGGCTCCTGAAAAAGGAGCCATTTTTTTGCAAATGAATTGTTATTTTTTTGAGATAAAATCTCTTGCCAATGAAAAAAACCATCGGGCTCTATAATCTCGGCCTTCAATCGTACCAGCCCATTTGGGAGCTGCAACATAAAGTGCAGGGGCGAATTGTGGCTGAAAAGAAAAGTGAGAGTAATGGTGCATTTGTAGGTAAAAGGAAAGAAGATGTATTTCTATTTGTAGAACATCCGCATGTGTACACATTAGGAAAAAGTGGCGCTCAAGAAAACATGCTCCGCTCGTTAGCCGAACTGCAACAATGGGATGCTGAGTTTATAAAAATTGATCGTGGTGGTGATATTACCTATCACGGACCTGGCCAAATTGTTGGATATCCCATCTTAGATTTAGATCACTTCTTCACCGATATACACAAATATCTCCGTTTTTTGGAAGAGGTTATAGTTCGTGTTTGCGCCGATTATGGTATTAATGCAAATACTGTAGACGGTTTAACAGGCGTATGGGTTTCTGAGCAAAAAATATGCGCCTTGGGTATCCGCTGTTCACGTTGGGTAACCATGCACGGGTTTGCATTAAATGTGAATACCGACCTTAACTACTTCAACAACATTGTGCCATGTGGCATTCAAGACAAAGATGTTACAAGTTTAGAGAAGCTCTTAGGTAGGCCCGTAGATATGGATGAGGTACGCGATAAAATTATAAAGCACTTTGAAATTGTTTTTGATGTGTTTGCAAAACCAAGCGGTTCCTTAAAAGAACTAGAACACAATTATTTATAATATATTTATTATTGAAATAGAGCAGAGTCTTATATATTCACATCACCCAAAAAGGCTCTAAGATTTTTTGAAAAAGTAAAACTCCATGATTAAAGAACTACAAGTTGTAGAAAAAAAAGAAGTACAACGCCGTCCAGAATGGTTGCGAGTAAAACTACCATCAGGCGAGAAGTTTAAAGAAGTACTTGATACGATAAATGAGCACAAATTGAATACGGTATGCTCTGAGGCACGTTGCCCAAACATGGGAGAATGCTGGGGAGCTGGAACGGCCACCTTTATGCTTCTAGGTGATGTGTGTACCCGGTCGTGTGCTTTTTGTGCCATTAAAACTGGGCGACCACCTGCAGAGCTAGATTGGGATGAGCCAGGCCGTGTAGCTGATGCAGCGGCTAAAATGAAATTGAAACACGTTGTACTCACCTCAATAAATAGAGATGATAGAAAAGATGGCGGAGCCCCTATTTTTGCGGCAACCCATACTGCACTTCGTGAGTTGATTCCAGGTGTTACTATAGAGTCGTTAATACCAGATTTCAGAGGTGTTTGGGATGCTCTTCAAATTGTGATAGATACGCCTCCAAACGTCTTAAGTCATAATCTAGAGACCGTTCCTAGAAAGTACAAGCGAGTACGACCTCAGGCTAAATACGAGCGCTCATTAGAGCTTCTACAACGAGTTAAAGACGCAGGAATAAAGTCTAAAACTGGAATTATGGTTGGCTTGGGTGAAACTAGAGAAGAAGTTATAGAATTGATGCAAGATTGTGTTGAGCATAATGTAGATGTATTGACAATTGGGCAATATATGCAGCCAACAAAAATGCATCACCCTGTATTGAATTGGGTACATCCTGATCAATTTGCTGAATACAAAAAAATTGGCGAAAAACTAGGTATAGGTCATGTAGAAAGTGGCCCGTTGGTTCGATCATCTTATCACGCAGAAAGACACGTTTAGTTCTTATCTTACGATTGATATTGTAAGTTGGGGTAAATTTAAAGTTATATGTTAGCAACACTGACCGTTTTATTTATTAGTTACATTTTAGGTTCCATACCATCAGCAATTTGGGTTGGTAAGCTCACTAAAGGTATTGATATTCGAGAGCATGGAAGTGGAAATGCTGGTACAACTAACACTTTTAGAGTGCTTGGTAATGCTGCTGGTATTACAGTGTTTGCGATGGATTTTATGAAAGGGTTTGCTGCCTCGTACTTTGTAAGCGCTTATGCCTGGGAGGAAATGTTTGGGGGACCACTTTCTCCGCCAAATTGGGATGTTGATACGTTCCTTAAAATTACTTGTGGTTTAATGGCAGTAACGGGACACATGTTCCCTGTTTTCGCAAAGTTTAAAGGAGGCAAAGGCGCGGCCACGGCTAGCGGTATGCTATTTGGGATAGAACCTATTTCAATAGGAATTTCATTTACCGTATTTATTCTCACAATAGTATTTACTCGTTATGTTTCTTTAGCATCTATACTAGCTTCTTTTTTATATCCAATAAGCTTAGTTATAATGCGTTATGGACTAGGCTACGATCGGTTGGTTGATGGCAGTATGGTTATATTCGGTGCTATAATAGCTACAGGAATTATTGTAAAGCACAAAACAAACATCAAGCGGCTACTAGCCGGTACCGAAAGTAAAGTTGGTAAAAAGAAGAAAGAAACAGAGACTGAACCCGAGGCAGAAAAGGTGTAATTATGAGAAATGTAACTATAATTGGTGCAGGTAGTTTTGGAACTGCATTAGCCACTGTTTTAGATACAGCGGGTAATAATGTGCAAATTTGGGCCAGAGAAAAAGAAGTGGTTGATGGCATTAACAACAATCACAGAAATCCTTGGTATATAACCGATGTTGAGCTGCCACATACCATTAAAGCTTATAATGATTTAGAACATTGTCTACGCAATCAAGATATGATTGTTTTTGCAACGCCTTCGCATACATTGCGTGAAGTTGCTGCAAAAATTAAGCCCTGCTTAGACGGCCATGAAATATTAGTTACCGTATCAAAAGGGATTGAAAATGATACCTTCAAGACAATGTCTCAGGTTTTAATTGAGGTGATGGAAGGGGTTACTTACGAAGATAATATTGGCGTGTTATATGGCCCCAGCCACGCAGAAGAGGTAAGTTTGCTGAAACCTACCACCGTTGTAGCCGCTGCTTACAGTACCCGAACAGCTCGTATAATTCAAGAAACCTTTTTAACTCCCATGTTTCGTGTTTACATAAACAATGATGTTATAGGAGTAGAAATTGGTGGTTCGGTTAAAAATATTATGGCAATAGCTGCGGGTGTAATTGATGGGGCAGATTTGGGCGATAATGCCAAAGCAGCCCTTATTACTCGTGGCCTGCACGAAATGAAACGCATGGGACTTATGTTAGGTGCACGTACCGATACTTTTTCTGGCCTTACTGGGATGGGAGATTTAATTGTAACTTGTACCTCAGAGCATAGCCGGAATAGATTTGTAGGGCATCAAATTGGGCTTGGAAGAAAGTTAGGTGAGATTATAAAAAGTATGAACATGGTGGCTGAAGGTATTAAAACCACAAACTCTGTTCACGATTGGGCGAAAAAGAACCATGTAGATATGCCTATTTCAGAAGCTGTATACAAAGTGTTATTTGAAGACGTTGACCCCAAAGATGCATTAAATACGTTAATGACCCGTGATGCGAAAGACGAAATTTTAATTTAACTGAATTTTTCTAAGAAAGAGTCTCCTTCTTGGAAATGCTGTACCGATGAAAAACGAAATCGATTTTTACTTACAGAATGCGGGTGAAGTTAAAATCTCGAAACTCACCAAAGCAGATCTCAAAATCCTTATTTCAACAGGTGAAAGTCTATATCTGGAATTTAAACATAAAGTAGCTTCGCCAGAGAAAATTGCTAGAGAGATGTGTGCCTTAGCTAATTCAAAAGGTGGAAAAATACTTATTGGCGTTAGCGACAATGGCGTAATGTTGGGCGTTGAAAGCTTTTTAGAGGAAGAGTTTTGGCTAAATATGGCAGCAAAAGAAGTGTGTGTGCCAGAGATAGATTTCACCATGGAATTGCTTCACCTTGGGCCAAAAGACATTATGATTGTGGATGTGCCAGAAGCAGAAAATAAACCCGTGTATGTTAAAACTAAAAATAAAAGAACAGTATTTATACGCCATATAGATGAAAGTGTGACTGCTAGCGAGAACAGAATCGAAATACTAAAAAATGAAAACTCTGATGAAGAGGTCACTTTTGAGTATGGAGAAAGAGAGCAACTTTTATTTAGATTTTTAAACGAATATGGAGAGATTACTGTAGAACGTTTCTCTACCTTGATAAATGTAACAACCTATAGAGCTAGCAAAATTCTAGTAAACTTAACTTGTGCTGGCATTTTGAACTTGTTTGAAAGAGACAATGTTGAGTACTATACATTTACCGCGAAAAGTGCATAACTTTATCCAATAAGTTTAACAATTAAACAGAAATATGCAGGACGACAGTTTAGACGATATTATTGCCTCACTAATTGATGTAGTTGATGAAGAGGAAACATCTAGTAACGAAGTAATAGAACATTCGCTAACGGGAGAACCTGTAACCTTAACTGCCCGTGCAGCGAAGCAAGTAAAAGAAATTATTGCAAAGGAAGACTTAGGTTCACAACTATACTTACGAGTTGCTGTTGAAGGTGGTGGCTGTTCGGGACTTAGCTACAAACTTGGGCTAGATCATAAAACGGATGAAGATAAAGTCTACGAAAGCTTTGGTATCGAAGTAATTGTAGACCCTAAACACGTAATGTATTTAGAAGGGATTGAAGTGGATTATCCCGATGGATTAGATGCTCGTGGCTTTACATTTGACAACCCCAAAGCTTCAGAAAGCTGTGGTTGTGGCACTTCATTCGCTGTCTAAACCCATATCCGAAATTTCGCTATCGTCACTGGTAATTAAACGTACACCACGTTTAAAGGTAATGTAATACCATATCCACTCTACAAATACTCGAATTCTATTTCGGAAGCCAATTAAGAAAAAGACGTGGATAAAGCCCCAAAGTATCCATGCAAAAAAGCCGCTAAATTTTAGTCCTCTTATGTTGGCAACGGCTTTAGCACGGCCAATGGTAGCCATGCTTCCCTTGTCAACATATTTAAAGTCGGTACGTACTTTATCCTTTAATTCGTTTCTAATTAGTTTACCCACAAACTTGCCTTGTTGCAGGGCTACAGGTGCAATTCCGGGTAAAGGCTTTCCGTTCGAATCTTCAACATAAGCGGCATCGCCAATCACAAAAATGTTAGGACTGTCTTGTAGCGATAAATCCTTGCCAACCTTTACTCTACCTGCACGGTCAAGCTCATGGTTTAGGCTTTTTAGTATCGGTGATGCAGAAACACCAGCAGCCCAAATCACGTTTGGCGACTTAATAAACTTATCTTTAAGCTGAACTCCGTTGGCAGTAATCTCTTGAACAGGCGAGTTTAGTAGTACTTTTACGCCCATCTTTCTCAAATCCCTCAACGCTATTTCTGAAAGGGATTCGGGATAACCATTAAGTACTTTCGATGCACCTTCAATAAGATAGATGGTAGTTTCGCCACTGTTAAAATTGCGGAAGTCGCGCATCATATTTCGTTTAGCAATTTCCGCAATTGCCCCAGCCATTTCAACACCAGTTGGTCCACCGCCAATTACTACGTATGTCAGATAAGGTTCGCGTTCTATCACACTAGGAAGTTGCTCTGCCCTTTCTAAAGAAAGTAGAATATTCTCTCGCAGTTTTAATGCGTTTGAAAGGGTTTTTAAACCTGGGGCATGGCCTTCCCAAGAAGAATTTCCGAAATAATTATATTGTGCCCCCGGCGCTAGAACTAGGTAGTCGAAGGGAACCTCATTACCGTTTTTTAAAGTGATGATATTGGAAGTAGAATCAATAGTAACCACTTCCCCAAGTACCACTTTTAAGTTTCTCTGATTAGTAAAAACAGAGCGGATTGGAAGTGCAATGTCACCCGGAGATAATGCTGCCGTAGCAACTTGGTATAGTAATGGTTGAAAAAGATGGTGATTTGTTTTGTCGATGAGTGTTACATCAAACGCGCTAGAAGTAAGTTGTTTGGCCACAGAAATGCCGCCAAATCCTCCTCCTACAATTACTACTTTATCTGCCATAACCACACCTCAAGTGATTTTACTACATTAATTCATTTTAGCCTGTGCATTGGTAATGAGAGTATCAATTTCTTCTTTTGAAAATACTTCTTTTGTATTACAGTATTGGCAAACCATTTCTTGAGACTCCCCTTCCATTTCTTTCAAATCATCATAGTTAAGAATGGAAAGCGCGTTCAGAAAACGTTCGCGAGAACATCGGCAGAAAAAATCTACCAATTGGCGCGATAGCTCTTTTGCTTTTAAAGGAGAAACGGCTTTTTTCATAATGTCGTCGATATATTGGCCATCTTCAAAAAAAGTATTAATAGGTGGAAAGCCAGCCAATCGCTCTTGCAATAAATCAATCTGACCTTCAGGCGCACCAGGAAGGCGTTGTAATAGCAGTCCACCTGCCTCCGTAATTTCGCCATCTTCATTTACACCAACATCTACAATAACTGCAGACGGAATTTGTTCTGATTGTGCTAAATAATGCGCTATATCGCCAGTTACATCTCCAGTAAGAAGCTCAATAGAACTTGATCTAGGCTCAGCATCGTTATAAAGAACTTTCGTAAAAGTTAAAACACCCAAGCCAAGACCATCGCCCAGTTTAGTTGCTGGGTTTGTGTAATCTAGCTCAACGCTAGGGTTTTTCACATAACCACGAATTTCACCTACGCTATTTGCCTCTGCAATTACAAAGCCAATAGGTCCGTTTCCTTCCATTCGTAACTGAACACGTTCTTCCCCTTTAAGTTCTGATGCTAGCAGCATAGTGGCGGTTAAGGCTTTGCCTAAAATAACGGTATTTAATAGCGATAGGTTATGGTTTTTCCTCGCGTCATTTACAGTGTCGGTTGTTTTAACTACAGAAATTTTAAAATGGCCATCTTCTGTAATTCCTTTTATAAGGCGGTCTTTATGTAGAAATGCTTGTTTCATCATATAATAATAAGGTGAGTCTAAGTAAATAGAAATAAAAAAGCCCACTCATAAAATGAGCGGGCTAAATATACGAATTTTATTACTTTTTATTATCGTCTACTACTCATATAAATCTCGCCATGGCGCCCAGAAAAGTGGCCTTTTGAAGAGTATATGCGCTGAATTTTGGCAACGGAAGCTATTCGTTGTTCAGCTAATATATTAGAAGCTTTATTGGTAGGTATTTTGTGCGTTTCAGCATATTCGAGTATACTCAGGATAGTGTCGTAAATCTGAGCAGCTTTGTCTAAGCAGCGCTGCTCGTTGTATCCTTCTAACTCGCCAGCCACGTTAATTAAACCGCCAGCGTTAATTACATAATCTGGTGCGTGAATTATGCCTTTGTCGAGCAACATTTGTCCGTGACGTTCCTCATCATCCAAAACGTTATTTGCACCACCGGCAATAACTGGGCACTTAAATAGCTCCATGGTATCGTCGTTAATTACACCGCCTAATGCACAGGGAGTAAAGATGTCGACATCAAGGCCGTAAATAGAGTCGGCATCAACCACTTCAGCGCCAACCTCTTTTGCGAGAGCTATTGCCTTGTCTTCATAAATGTCTGAAATGAAAAGCTTAGCGCCCTCTTTTGCTGCATTACGTGCAAAATGTGAAGCCACATTACCAGCGCCCTGTAACGCAATTCTTTTTCCTTTTAATGAATCGCTACCAAATGCTTTTTTGGCGCAAGCTTTAACGCCCATGTAAACACCAAAGCCAGTAACAGGCGAAGGATTACCGCTACCACCCATAGATTTAGGAATACCCGTAACATACTTTGTCTCGCTGTATACCCATTCCATGTTTTGTACTTCCATGCCAACGTCTTCTGCGGTAATATATCTTCCGCCAAGGCCGTCCACAAAACGACCAAATGCTCTAAATAAAGCTTCTGATTTATCGGTGCGTGGATCGCCAATAATTACGGCTTTACCGCCACCTAAATTAAGACCAGAAATAGCGGCTTTGTAGGTCATGCCACGCGAAAGGCGAAGTACATCCTTAAGTGCTTCTTGTTCCGACTTATAATTCCACATTCTGGTACCACCTAAAGCAGGGCCAAGAGTAGTGTCGTGAATAGCAATAATAGCTCTTAGTCCCGTATCTGGGTCAGAGCACATCACAACTTCCTCATGTCCTTTTGATTGAAGGGCATTAAAAATGGGGAAATTAGGATCTTGAGTTACTGCGTTATTTTTTTCTGAAATTGATGAATCTGCCATTACTTACTTTTTTGTATTAGTTATAAAAAACAGGGTTGGAACCGCTTCCATAAACTCTCACTTTAATTACTAACACTCAAATTTAATACATTTATTTACGAGCAAAATTTATGTCTTTTTGGAATGATACACCTTCAAAATTGATTCAATTAGAAGAATAGCACCCGTTGATATAGGATTAACGAATTTTAGCAGGTATGAAATGCTATTTCAAAGAAGTAACAGAGAGTACTCAGTATTTTAGTTACTATATTGTATTTTAAAGCAAGTAATGTGTTAAACACATTGGCATGTTGGTTTGAAAGCCGCACCGCCTTTATGAATAAAAATAAAAAAAAGATAAACCATGTCCTTCCGCTGGGTATTCTCACAGCCGGACCGGGAAAGCCATGCCGATGCATTACAGCAGAAGCTAGGAATACCGGCCAAGATAGCCGAGTTACTCGCTATTCGCGGCATAGATACATTTGATGATGCAAAACTCTTTTTCAGACCTACGATAGAACGGCTACATGATCCTTTTTTAATGAAGGACATGGACAAAGCCGCAGCTCGGTTAGCATTAGCTATTCGTAATAGTGAAAAGGTTCTCGTTTACGGAGACTACGACGTAGATGGCACTACAGCTACGTCTTGTATGTACATCTTTTTGAAAAAATTTGGGGTAGATGTAGATTTTTATATTCCTCATCGTTTTAAAGAAGGGTACGGTATAAACCGTGAAGGCATCCAATATGCAATTGATATGGGGGCAGCTCTTATTGTTTCGGTTGATTGTGGGATTACTGCCATTCAAGAAGCTAAAGATGCGAAAGAAAAAGGCATAGATTTAATTATATGCGATCATCACACCGTAGGCGATGAAATACCAGATGCGCTCGCTGTTTTAGATCCCAAAAGACCCGATTGTAACTATCCCTTTGATGGTTTGTCGGGCGCAGGCGTTGCATTTAAGTTAATTCAAGGTACGCTGAAACAGCTTGGCTTACCAACCAAAAAGGCCTATGAATTTCTTGATTTAGTGGCTATTTCAATAGCATCAGATATTGTTCCCATTGTAGACGAGAATCGCATTCTTATGAAAAAAGGCTTAGAATTAATTAAGAAGAAACCTAGAATTGGAATTGGTGCTCTTTTAGATTTAATAAAAATGCCGCGCCAAGATATTAATACGACCAAGATTGTATTTTCGATTGGCCCTAGAATAAATGCTGCTGGCCGTATGGGTGACGCAACTACCGCTGTGAAGCTAATGCTAGCCGAAACTGAAGCTGAGGCCAAGGCGTGTGCATACGAGCTTGAATCGGTGAACATGCGCCGTAGAGAGACCGATAGTAAAACCATGGAAGAGGCGCTTGGATTAGTTGACCAAGATTTAGATTTAGAGCAGACCTCAACATTGGTGTTATATAAGCACGATTGGCATTTAGGCGTGATAGGAATAGTGGCGTCTCGATTGGTAGATTTATACCATCGCCCAGCAATAATGTTAAGTAGTGTAGATGGAGTTATAAAAGGCTCGGCTCGTAGTATTAGAGGTTTTAATATTTATGATGCTTTAAAAAAGTGTGAAGATTTATTAGAGCAATATGGTGGCCACGAGTTTGCTGCGGGTCTCACTTTAAAAGAAGGAAAGTTAACAGAGTTCCAACGGCGTATGAATGAAATTGCGAGTATAGATCTTTCCGAAAAAAGTTTTGAGCCCGAATTGATGATAGACGCAAAACTAAATATCGAGGATATAGATATGAAGTTTTGGAAACTCCTTACACAGTTTGAACCATTTGGCCCCGCAAACTTACGGCCCATATTTGTAAGTGAAGATGTTCAGGTGGTTGGCGTACCTTTGGTGGTAGGAAATGGGCATTTAAAAATGAAGCTGAAGCAAAAGAACTCAGGTGTATACGACGCTATTGGCTTTAATATGCACGAATACATACCCTTTATAAGAAGTGGTGAGTTATTTCATATCGCTTATGTAATTGAAGAAAATAACTGGAATGGGCGCCGAACTTTGCAGATGAGACTCAAAGATATTCATCAAAATTAAAAAATAAGAAAAACATTATTGTAAGTAGATGAGAAAGAAGTTATCTTTGCCGTCCTTCTGACTGGGACTGTAGCTCAGTAGGTAGAGCAACGGACTGAAAATCCGTGTGTCGGCGGTTCAATCCCGCCCGGTCCCACAAGAACATAAAGCCCTGTAAGACATAGAGATATGAGCCTGCAGGGCTTTTTTTGAATCTAGGGTATTTTGACGAATTATTTTACTGGTTACAAGGTAGGTACAAGGAAAGTTTGAGTACTATCAAGTATAAAACAAACTTCACTGCCCAAATCTAGCGCAAGCATCCCGCTTGTGCGGGTTACACAAATTAAACTCAACCAGCTTCAAAAACCAGAATCTCTCCCACCCAAAAAATACCTGCTCACTATTACCTTGTTTCCCATAATTAAAACCATCCACTATTAAAGAAAATAGCATTTGTCTTAAATAGCGATGCAGCTTATTAAATATTTAGGAGTATTTCTTAAATAAGAAGGTTTTGTTTAAAATTACCATGATAAATTTATTCTCTTTGCAAAGCTCTGACTTGTCAATGATGGGTAAATCAGAACCCTATACTATATCATCTTTTTTGAAACAGGATTTACATGATTTTCTAGATATTCAGGATTAGATCAGTCTCTCAAATTAAGATTGCGCCCAAGATTATATTTAAAATGCAGAACCAATCCTGTTAATATCTTTTATCCTGATAATCCTGTTACAAAAACCATAATCCCAAATTCTAGCGCATACCCAAAATCTAGCGCAAGCGTCCCGCTTGTGCGATTACATACATTAAGTTCAACCAGTTTAAAAAACCAAAATTTCACCCACCCAAAACAAACTCCCTATCTACTTCCCACTTGTTCCCGTTGTGTTTTAATAGGTAAATAGAGTTGGCGAAGAAAGAAGCGTCAAAAGTTTGTTTTCTGAATTCATCCCAGGCCCGTTTAAAGTTTTCTGCTGTAAGGTCTTTAAATGCCAAGGTTAGATGTGGATGGTAAGGTCGTTCATCATAATTATAATTGAATAAATGGGGGTTGGACCTGGCTACTTTTTCAAGCTGTAGTTGTAGATTTATCAAGGTTGGTTCTTTTTTTACATCAATAAAAATTACTCGACTTTCAAAGTGAGAAAAGTTCTTGAGCTGTACATCAAAAGGTTTAAAATCTTGGCTGAATTTCTTTAATGTAATTTCTAGTTCTTCTTTATCATCAGCATTTAAACGAAAAGGACTGAGCAATGTAATATGTGGAGGGGCTTTTAAAGAATGAGCACTATTAAAATGTTCTTTAAATCCAAGTTTCATTTTATGAATCTGATCTTTTAGTGGCTTTGGTGGTATGAGAGCAAGGAAGTAGAGCATTATTCAAAGACTAGAAGTGTAAGGCTTTGTATAAGATATAATTAAAATTAGATATCCTAATTCAATAAAAAAGGGTTCTGCACAAATAAAGCACGGAACCCTTTTAATAAAATGAAAAGAATACTTTACTGACCTGCTTGAATTTCAGCGGCTACTTTTTGAACATCATCGAGAACACGAAGTAGGTTACCGCTCCAAAGTTTTTCAATCTCTGCTTCGGTATAACCACGCTTAACAAGCTCTAAGGTAACGTTAAAGGTTTCAGATGCATCGTTCCAGCCATCAACACCTCCACCGCCATCAAAGTCAGAGCTGATGCCCACATGATCTATACCAATTAGCTTTACCATATAATCAATGTGGTCAACAAAGTCTTGTACATCTACTGGAGGGGCGATAGCGTTTACCTCTTTTGCAATTCTTGGTTCTGCCATTTTGCGGATGTCTCTGAGTTTATCGAAATAATTAACACGTTCAATAGTGTTTAGATTTCTAACTTCATCTCTACTAAGAGTTTCGACCCCTTGTTCAGCAGCAATTTCATTAATGATTTTTTGAGCTTCTTCTCTGTGAGCAATAGCCTTCTCAGAATCAACATAGCTAGCAAATGCAACAGTTTGCACTACGCCACCATTTTCTTTTAATGCAAGTAACTCTTCGTCATCTAAATTTCTACTTACGTCATCTACTGCGCGTGCAGATGAATGTGATGCAATTACAGGTGCTTTAGAGAGCTCCATTGTTTGCATATTTGCTTTTTTAGAAGGGTGAGAAAGATCAATCATCATACCTAGTCTATTCATCTCGGCAATTACTTCGCGGCCTAAATCACTTAAACCATTATGTAACCAAACATCATCTCTTTCACCAGTGTTAGAGTCACCAAGTTGGCTGTGGCCATTATGAGCAATCGACATATAGCGCGCACCTCGGTCATAAAACTCTTCAACTCTTGAAATATCATTCCCAATTGGGTATCCATTTTCAACACCAATCATAGCTACTTTCTTGCCTGATTTAATAATACGGCGAACATCATCTGATGTAAGAGCTAATTCTATTTGATCTGGTGCAATTTCTTCAGTTAGGCGATGGATTGCATCAAATTTACTAATGGCATTTGCATACGCATCGTCAAATCCTTTTTGCGTAAGCTCACCTTGGCCTGTATACACAATTAAAAAGACCACATCTAAACCACCTGCATCCATTTTAGGTAGGTTTACTTGATTGGGGAGTTCTTGCGTGTAGTTTTTTTCAGCAGTAAAATTTCCTACATCAATATCCACGTGAGTGTCGAGAGTTATAACATTGGCGTGAATTTTCTTGGCTTTTTCCAAAGTGTTATCTGGGCTTGAACATGCAGTAATAGCAAAAATTAGTATTAAAAATCCTGATAAGTATCTCATAAATAGTTGTTTGCATTATTTGATTAGACTCTAATAACCAAAGTAACTAAAAAAAAGCTTATTTAGGCATCGTTTTAACTCGCCAAGTTGTAATAGTTGTTAAATAGTTAGTTGCAACGCATAAAAACAGATGTGTTGCTATGTTTTGAGCGGCAATAGAATTAACGGGTATTTACTACACTCTCGAGATATAAAATGTGAGGGAATGTACCTGTTAATAAAAGGGAACATTTATAGCCTATCGAGTATAAGCAAACATAACAGGGTTTCTAGCTTACAGTACACACATAAATGAATAAAAAAGACCGAAACATCACTATTTTTCTATTTACATTTCTAATTGTAGTGGGTCTATATATGGCGATCAGTTCTGCTATTACTTTGATAGGAACCGACTCTGAGTTATTGTTTGAATTTGCAAATCAAGATATGCCCATTTTTAACTACATAGCACAACTTGGGGTAGGGATTGTAGCAGTGTTTTCTGGTATTGCTATGTGGCTTCGATTAACTTGGGCACCAAATTTAGCGCTATTCAGTTCTGGTTTATTAATTGCCCATACCTTAAATAATATGGGAAAAACTATATATGACAATCCAGTTCAAGCAATAATTATGGTGATTATTCTAATCATTATGTTCCAAAGCTTTCCTTTTTTAATGCGCAGCTCAAGCCGTTAATAACTTATGAAATTGCGTTGAAGTGCGAAACCTAGTGTTGCTACAAGCTTAAACGCAATTTACTAGTCAACTATATAAATTAAATAAGAAGTGTTTAATTAATAAAATGTGACAAGTTTTAATTAAAGGCTTGAATGTTTAAATAGCGAAGCATAAAATATTAACATGTAAGCGCTTTTTCTTGTATATCTGCGATAATATCACGAACATTAACCACCTTAAAAATCTTAAATATAAGTGCCATGTCTGAGTATAAATTCTATGAACAGGTTAATAAAAACTTCGATAAAGCAGCAGCATACACCCGCTTCCATCCAGGCCTGTTACAACAAATAAAAATTTGCAATACCATATATCATGTAACCTTTCCACTGCGTAGAGATGATGGAACTATAAAGGTTATTGAAGGCTGGAGAGTGCAGCATAGCCATCACAAAAGCCCAACTAAAGGCGGAATTCGTTTCAGCCATAAAGTAGATGAAGATGAGACAATGGCGTTGGCGGCTTTAATGTCGTATAAATGTGCAATTGTAGATGTACCCTTTGGAGGTGCCAAGGGTGGCGTGAAAATTAGTATTCGTGATTACTCGGAATCGGAAATAGAGCGAATAACACGACGTTTTACTTACGAGTTAATTAAGAAAGGATTTATTGGACCAGGTGTAGATGTTCCTGCTCCCGATTATGGTACAAGTGCTCGTGAAATGGGCTGGATATTGGATACCTACCGCCAATTTAAAGATGATATAAATGCAGAAGCTTGTGTAACTGGTAAACCAATTCAGCAAGGTGGAATTAGAGGCCGAACTGAAGCAACAGGCCGAGGTGTTTACTTTGGGATTCGAGAGGCTTGCAATGTTAAAGAAGATATGGACAGGCTTGGGCTTGAGACGGGCGTTGAAGGCAAGACATTTGTAGTTCAAGGTTTAGGTAATGTGGGTTATCACGCCGCTTTATTTATGACCGAAGCTGGCGCTAAAATGATTGGTGTAGCTGAAATGGAAGGTGCAATATATGACCCTAAAGGAATTGACCTAAATGCACTAGTAGCTTTTAGAAAAGAAACTGGAAGTATTATTGGTTTTGGGAATTCGAAAGAGTTGCCATCTAATGGCGATGCTTTAGAGCTTGAATGTGATATTTTGATTCCTGCTGCCCTTGAAAGTCAAGTTACTGGCGATAATGCACATAATATTAAAGCAAAGATTCTAGCAGAAGCAGCAAATGGGCCTACCACCTCTGATGCGCATGATATCTTGAAAGAACGCGGTTGCCTTATCATTCCAGATACATTTTTAAATGCTGGTGGTGTGGTGGTATCGTACTTTGAATGGCTTAAAAACATTCAGCACGTGCGTTATGGCCGAATAAATAAAAGGTTTGACGAAGGTAGCAATAAAAAAATATTAACAGCCATAGAGGGTGTTTCGGGGCGCCGTTTTAGTGACGCTGAAATACTCAACCTTTCACGAGGAGCTGAAGAGCATGATTTGGTTGTTTCTGGTTTAGAAGAAACAATGATTACTGCTTACCAACAAATCGTAGAAATAAGAGATGAGCACAAGTTAAATGATCTGCGAACTGCAGCATATATAAGTGCAATAAATAAAATTGGAATCATGTACGAGCAGATGGGAATATTTCCATAAACACCAATTTTATCAACTAAGGTTTAAACTCTATATTGTTCGTTATTTAAAAAAAAACACGCTCAGATAGACATTAATTTTGAAAGCAATCCTCGATAAAGGATTGCTTTTTTTGTTTCAATAGGAACGGTTAACTATTAATAATAGATAAAAAGTGTAAATCGCTTAAATTTTTACAAAATATAAAAAACTGACTTTAACTAGGGGTATTTATAAAATAGTCATCCGTTTACACCTTTTAGATATTCAAAATAAGGGAGGATTAGGGAGTGAAAAATGCGACAAGAGCTTTTAAAGTGAAAAAAAAGCTTTTAGATAAATAAAATTATAACTATTTAGTCCCCCGTCTATTTGATGACTCATTTAGGAAGCAACTGCACCAAATTAATACGTAAATATTAGTTAAATGCAGCTGGTATGTCACACACAATAATAATCTCTATATACTTAAGATTTGACAAAAGGATAACAAACTATGGATGATAAAAGACTATCAATATCAGGGTTGATTCGCACTCACTCTGGAAGGATAAAGAAGGGTTGCTTTTTACTAGGTACACTTCTATTAATGGCAATGTATCCAACTATGGATGCCTACTCTCAAACTTCTGTAAGAGGAGTTGTAACAATTGCAGGTGAAGGTGGACCTTTGGCGGGTGCAAATATTCGTATTAAAGGAACTAATGTTGGTACAAGTACCGACATTGACGGCGCCTACGAATTAAGAATACCAAATACAGATGCTGTACTTGTATTCTCTTATATAGGTTTTCTTCCTCAAGAAATGAGAGTTGGAGACCAAGAGGTTATTAATATAAGTTTGGTAGAAGATACTCAGTTATTGGGTGACCTTGTTGTAATTGGTTATGGTAGGCAAAGTAAAAAGACCATAGTTGGGTCTGTTGCATCCGTAGATGCCGCTGATATAGAAAACGTACCCGTTGCAGGTACCGATCAGCTACTACAAGGTAGAGCTGCAGGTGTGCAAGTAAGTGCAAACTCTGGAGAGCCAGGTGGCGGTATATTTGTGAAAATTAGAGGTTCCTCTTCAATTTCTGGTGGTAGCGATCCTCTTTACGTTGTTGATGGCGTACCTATTGAAACAGGAAACTTTGGTTTAGGCCTTGGTGGTGGTACAACAAGCGCATTAGCCGATTTATCGCCAGGTGATATTGAAAGCATGCAAGTATTAAAAGATGCTTCAGCTACTGCTATTTATGGTGCAAGAGCTGCTAATGGTGTTGTTATTATTACAACAAAGCGTGGTGGCAATTCAGCGCCTATTCTTAAAATAGGTAGTTACTATGGTGTGGATGAGCCAGTAAATAAGCCTAGTTTAGTTTCAGGTCAAGACTTTGAGATGCTTATTAACGAAGCGAGAGTAAACAACGGGCAAGCACCGATTTACGCAAATCCTTCAGCAGCAACCAACACTAATTGGACTGACGAAGTATTTAGAACTGGTTCAGTAAGAAATTATGACTTAAGCATTTCTGGTGGTAATGATAAGGCACGTTATGCAGTATCAGGTTCTACATTTAAGCAGAATGGTGTTGCTAGGCCAACGTTATATGAGCGTAATAGTGCTCGAATTAATCTAGATTTAGATTTAAGTAAATCTATTACGTTTGGTACTAGTATTGTGTATTCAAACTCATATAGAAACAGAGTTAAAAACAACGATAGTATTACTGGTGCATTGGGCGGTTTATATTTCTTCCCAACCAACTTACCAGCATACGACTCAAATGGCGATTACACTCGCTTTAGTATTTTTGGAAATCCAATCTCAGTTATTAAAGAGAACGACTTTAATATGAACGTAAACCGATTTATTGGTAACGTGTTTGCAGAAGTTGAGTTTATTCCTGGATTAAACTTTAAGACTAGCTGGAGTTATGACAACAGTGGAATTAAAGAAGACCAATATAGTAACACTCTTACAAACGAGGGTGCAGCTGTAAACGGACAAGCTCTTTCGTCAGCAGCAGTTAGTAAAAGCTGGACTGCAGAAAACACACTTAATTACGCTTTTTATTTAGGAAAGCATAATTTCAATACCCTAATCGGTACTAGTGCGCAAGAGTCTATCTTTGAAAGAACTACAGCACAAGGCGAGCAATTTCCTAGTGATGATTTCAAAAGAATATCTGATGCAGCTGTTCAAAGCTCATTCTCTACCGGTACAAGCTGGGGAATTCTATCTTTCTTTGGCCGTTTACAGTACGACTATGACAGTAAATATATCTTAACCGTTACTGCTCGCCGAGATGGTTCATCAAGGTTTGGTAAAAACAACAGATGGGGAACATTCCCTTCAGTAGCTTTAGGTTGGATTGTTTCTGAAGAAGACTTCTTCAATACAGATATTGTAAGTAACTTAAAACTGAAAGCAAGTTACGGCCTTACAGGTAATCAAAGTGGCATTGGTAACTTCCAATCTAGAGGTTTATGGAGTGGTGCAAGCTACACAGATTCACCAGGAACTACGCCAATACAGCTATCTAACCCAGATTTAAAATGGGAAACCACTAAGCAATTAGATTTAGGTTTTGAAGCTGGTATCCTAGACGATCGTGTTACTTTCACTTTCGATTACTATAACAAACAAACTGTAGATTTATTATTAGCTGTTCCTGTGCCAATGTCATCAGGTTTTGATGAGCTAGTACAAAACTATGGTGAGCTTGAAAATAAAGGTATAGAGCTAGGTATTGGTGCAGATGTAATTCGTAACCAAGACTTAACTTGGAGCATGAACTTTAATATTGCTGGTAACCGCAATAAAATTGTAAAGCTTGCAGCACCATTCAACGTTTATAACCGTGATATTTATCGCTACGAAGAAGGTGCAGCTATGTATTCATTCTACTTCCATGAGCAAACAGGTGTAGATCCGCAAACAGGTGATATAATTTTTGCTGATGTGGATGGTGACGGAACTTTTAACCCTAACCGTGACCGTAAAATTGTTGGTGATGCAAACCCAGACTTCTTTGGTGGATTTACAAATAATCTAAACTACAAGAATTTTGACTTGTCTATATTCCTACAATACAGCTATGGTAATGACCAGCTAAACTGGAACCGTTTTTTCCAAGAGCATGGTGGAACACGTAATACAGGTTTTATGACCTCACAGCTAGATAGATGGCAAAAACCTGGTGACAAAACGATGGTTCCCAAAATGACAGCATCTAACTATGCAGGTAACTTACGCCCATCGCGTTTTGTTGAAGATGGTTCATACCTACGTGTTAAAACAGTTAGTCTTGGTTATAATGTACCAAACAGCTTTATAGAGCGTATGGGCATGCCAGTTTCGAAAATACGTTTATATGTAACAGGACAGAACCTACTTACATTTACAAACTATACCGGTCTCGATCCTGAAGTAACAGCAACCGCTACTTCTCCATTAACTAGAGGTATAGAATTCTACACAATTCCACAATCGCGTTCTGTTGTAGGCGGTTTTAATATTACTTTTTAATTGAAAACAGTTTTGACTATGAAATACATAAAACTAAGCATTTTACTTGTCCTGCTAACATCTATAGGGTGTGACGTACTAGAGCAGGACCCACAGACAGCTATTTCTGAGGAAATAGCGATAAGAGATCTAAAAAGTGCTAATGCAGCACTTAATGGATTATACGACCAATTGCAGAGCACCGATTACTATGGTGATAATATTCAGATTATGTCTGATGTGGCCTCTGACATCACTCAAAGTGTTGGTACATGGGATTTCTATCGTGAGATGGATACCTTTACCACTGCAAAAAGTAATACTGAGAACAGAAACCTATGGTTCGCTCTCTATCAAACAGTAAATCATGCAAATAACTTAATTGCATATGTTCCTGGTTTAACAGATGTTAGCCCTGCAGAAAGAGATCGCATTTTAGGCGAAAGTTACTTTATTCGTGCTTTAGCTTATTTCGACTTAACACGTACTTATGGTGGAGTGATTGGTGAAGTTGGTACTTTAGGTGTGCCACTTGTTACCACTCCTTCTCGTAAAATTGATGAGTCAAGCTATCCTTCACGTTCAACACTGCAAGCTTCTTACGACCAAGTTAAAGCTGATTTAACTATGGCAGAGTCACTATTATCCGGTTTTGATAAACCAGGTAGAGTTTCAGAAGCAGCTGTAAAGGCGTTGTTTTCAAGATTATATCTTTACTTGAAAGATTATCCTAAAACAGAAGCGTATGCTACTGATGTAATTGATAATTATAGTTTCGACCTTGAGCCTTCTTATGCAAACATATTTGCAGGTGAAAACACGCAAGAAGCTATTTTCGAATTACAATACAATACTACAGATGGTAACTCTCTCCGTTTTTGGCACGTACCATCTAAAATTGGTGGCCGCGGTGATATTGCAATGCATACTGATTTTTCAGAAATGGTTAAAGCACGCCCAGCGGATACTCGTGGTGATTTAATTGGCTTTGACGCTGATGTAGGTGTGTACTATCCTGCTAAATACAATAAAACTGGTGGAGATGATAATATTCAAATTCTTCGCCTTGCTGAAATGTATTTAAACAGAGCTGAAGCTAGAGCAAATAAATCACCAATGGATGCTGTAGGTGCTCTTTCTGATCTTAATAAGATTAGAAACAGAGCTGGCCTTGCAGATACTGTAGGTGTTGGCGTAGTAACAAAAGCTCAAATTCTATTAGCTATTGAAAAAGAGCGTAGCATCGAATTTATTCTAGAAGCGCAGAGATGGTACGATTTAATGCGTACTGGCCGTGCCATGACTGTTATGATGGATATTCCGCGTAAAAACGGCCCAGACGTTACACTACCAAACAAGAATTATTTGTTATTCCCAATCCCATCACGTGATATGGAAGCAAATCCAAATCTTGCTGGGCAGCAAAATGATGCTTATAAATAAGCCTTAAGCACTCTTTGGATTAAAATTATTAAGCCAGTTAGCATTTATGTTAACTGGCTTTTTTTATGAAACAACGTCAGGTCAAATGGAAAATATAAAGATGATGGATTTCCTTAAGTGAGGGTACTATCCGAAATGAGAGTAGTATTCCTAAAAGTGTGTATATGTTATTTTTATATACATGAAGTAATCTGAGTTGTAAATAAGACTCATGAATCCGTTATGTCGAATAGGAACCAGAGCCTGCCTGCAAAGGCAGGGTTCTGGCATACATTACAAACGGGACGTTCGTAACGAGGAAAAGGAGTCTATGCAATGCTATTAATATGTAACGCATGCATCATTTTAACAAAATCTCTCACTATGAAATTGGGTCTATTTAATGAGTTAAGTTGCTTTTCAGAACAAACATAGCCACGAGATTTATCTCGGGGTAAACAGATTTAATAAAGGCATCGGTGGGTAGAGTTGTTTTATAAAAGATGCGTTCAAATCCACCGAAATTTCAGCAAGATTTATTTTAGAAAGACATCTTTGGAATTATGTTTGTTGTCCACAATCCCTTTACACAGGTAGTATCCCAAAAACGTGTTGAGAGGTTGCGGGAGTAAGAGGAAATGGTAATCCCAACGACGTGGCAATCTCCCTGAATTGATTTGGTATTCTAAACAACGATAAATTGCTTAGGCTAAATGCTTCGTATTTACGAATACCCAATAACAATTAACTAATTGTTCACTGTTTATTGATCAATGACTTTCCCCAATTTCCCAATAACTAACAATTATGCCCGCATTTTGGGGAGCGATAAATGGAATCTAATTGAAAGGATACGAATGGCAATAATTGAACTTGTTGTAACTAGGTAGTTTATGTTCGTGTCTATACCTGAAATTATTCCTAAATAAAAGATAATAGCCCCCGCCAAACAGGCCGTCGCATAAATTTCCTTCCGAAAAATTAGCGGGACTTCACTACATAATACATCACGAATAATACCACCTACTACTGCTGAGATCATGCCCATTATACCAGCGGTAAGAGGTGTTAGGCCAGCAGAGAGTGCTTTCTCCATGCCACTAATGGTAAACATAGCAAGCCCAATAGTATCAAATAGAAACAGTGGCTTTGTGATATCAGAAAAACGATTACGAATCAGATAAGTAAAGGGGACTGCAGCAAGAATAACAAGAGGGTATGTTATGTCTGTAACCCAAGTTATGGGGTGTAGCCCAATCATCATATCACGAAGTGAGCCACCCCCAATTGCGGTAACAAACCCAATAACGGTAGCCCCAAAAATATCCATATCCTTTTTTGCGGCTATTCTAATTCCACTTATTGCAAATGCAAAAGTGCCCACTAAATCAAGAAGGCTAATTATAGTCATTCACAAAAAGTATGGTGGTTATTTGAATTTGATATCTAATATTTTTGCCGCTGATTGATCTTTGGCTCTTAGTTCAAGCTGTTTTAAAATATTTTGGGTTGCTGCTTTCAATGCAATAGCTGCCGGCGCCTTATCGTCAGACAGAACAATTGGCATTCCATTGTCACCTGCTTCTCGTACAGGTTGTTCTAGTGGAATTTCACCTAAAACAGGAACGTTAAGTTCTTTAGCAAGTCTAGTAGCACCACCTTCACCAAAAATATGGTATTTCTTATCTGGTGCATCAGGCGGAATGAAATACGCCATGTTTTCTATAACCCCCAAAACAGGTACATTTACTTTGTTAAACATTGCTACACCTTTACGAACATCATCGAGTGCAACTATTTGTGGAGTAGAAACAATTACAGCGCCAGTTAGAGGTACAGACTGTACAATGGTAAGCTGAATGTCGCCCGTGCCTGGTGGTAAATCCAAAATCATATAATCTAGTTCACCCCACTCAACGTCGGTCATAAACTGTTTAATGGCGCTAGTAACCATCGGCCCACGCCAAACCATTGCTTGGTTTACATCTACCAAGAAACCCATCGAAACCAGCTTAATGCCATATTTCATTATAGGAACAAGCTTTTTCTGTGTGGTAATGTCAGGGCGATCGAACACATTAAACATGGTTGGTACACTTGGGCCGTAAATATCGGTATCCATTAAGCCAACACGTGCACCAGACTGAGCTAAAGTGGCTGCTAGATTTGCGGCTACCGTAGATTTACCAACTCCGCCTTTACCCGAAGCAACAGCTATAATCTGTTTTACGCCACCAAGTATAGGCTGCTTTTGGTTGTTTACGGGCTCCTCTTCTTTTTTACGGCGCATAGAAATGTTAATGCCTACAACCACATCAACTATAGCTTCTGCGTCAATAAATTTATGAATAGCCTCCTCACTCTTCGAAATAAGTTCGTTAGCAAGCGCATCATTTTTCTCTGGCATTTCCAAAGTGAAAGAGATGTACTTATCTTGAACAATTAAATCTTGAATCATATCTAATGAGACGAGATCTTTACTTTCGTGAGGATGGAGAACGTGGGCCAAAGCAGTTATTACCTGCTCTTTATTTATAGCCATAATAGATCAGAAATTTTATTAAAACTTGCGTGTGCCCAAATATACAAAGATTTAAACTTGTTCGTGAAAGAAACGCTTAATATTAATACTCCTTTCCTTTTGTAGGAATTAGCATGATGTTTGGCAATAAATGATTAAATTCGGGCTTCGTAAACCATTGAGGTACTACTTGGGATATTCATACTCAAGTCATTAATAATCAAAAACTACAATTGATGTCAAAAAAGACACCATTTCATTCTATTCATCAAAAAGTAGGCGCCAAACTTGTTGATTTTGCAGGGTTTGATATGCCTGTACAATACAAAGGTATTAAAATTGAACACGCTGCTGTACGTGAAGCTGTAGGTGTATTTGATGTTTCGCACATGGGCGAAATTGTTATTAAAGGGGACCAAGCGCTCAATTTGATACAGAAAGTAACTGTAAATGATGCTGCCAAATTAGTACCAGGTAAAGCTCAATACACCTGTTTTTGTTATGAGAATGGCGGGATAATTGACGATTTGATTATATACATGCTCGCCGAAAATGAGTTTATGCTAGTGGCAAATGCTTCTAACATAGATAAAGACTTCGAGTGGTTGCGCTCTCAAAATACGATGGGTGCAGAGTTAATAAATAAGTCGGACGAGTATGCATTGTTAGCGGTTCAAGGTCCAAGTTCGTTAGAGGCGCTGCAAACACTAACGGATGTTAATCTGAGCGAAATAGGCTTTTATTCTTTTAAAAAAGGCAAAGTAGCAGGCGTAGATATGTTGATTTCTGCAACGGGTTATACAGGTGAAAAAGGGTTTGAACTATATTTTGAAACAAAGGGCGTTGATGCAGAAGCGGTTTGGGATGCATTGTTTAAAGCTGGCGAGCCTTTTGGAATGGAGCCTTGTGGCTTGGGCGCCCGAGATACATTGAGGTTAGAAATGGGCTTTGTACTTTATGGAAATGATATTAGCGAGAAAACTCATCCCCTTGAAGCACGCCTAGGATGGATCACAAAATTCGATAAAGATGATTTTATTGGCAAAGAAGCACTTCTGAAGAAAAAAGAAGAAGGCAATACCCGCCAATTAGTAGGTTTTACTATGAATGACACCCGCAACATACCAAGGCAAGGTTATGACATAGTAAATGAAAGCGGTGATAAAATAGGCGAAGTGACGAGCGGAACAATGTCTATTACTTTGGGTAAGGGAATAGGAATGGGCTATGTTGAGAAAGCATCTGCTTTAGAAGGAAAGGCCATACACATAGCTATTAGAAACAAAACAGGAGAGGCAACAATTACACGCCCTCCTTTTATAAAGAATTAAGAAAGGAAATAATACATGGCCAGTTTAGATTATTTAGACGTTTACTTTTCAGCACAATCTTTTAATGAGGAAGAACTAAGGGGTAAAACAGCAGTAATTATTGACGTTTTAAGAGCCTCATCTTCTATTGTGACTGCACTAAGTAATGGCGCAAAAAAGATAATACCCGTTGAAGATATGGACGCTGCGGTACGTATTGCAAGAAATATGGACCCTGATGATTATCTGCTTTGTGGCGAAAAGAACGGTGTTAAAATTGAAGGCTATCACTTAGGTAACTCTCCACTTGAATATAACGCAGAGACTGTAACTGATAAAACACTTATCCTAAATACGACAAATGGTACTAAAGCAATTAAAAAATCTGCGTTAGCGAACCATATTTATGTGGGTTGTTTTTTAAATCAAAATAGTATCCTCCAAAGATTAAAAGAGCATGACGATTCTATAGTTTTGATTTGCTCTGGCTGGCAAGGACGTTTATCACTCGAAGACACTCTGTTTGCAGGATCTTTGATCTCAAATATGTGTGGTGGTGAGCTTCCAGAAAACACAAAAGACGGTGTGAAGGTGGCTTTTGGCCTTTTCAAAAAATTTGGGCATAATTTAGAAGAAGCAATAAGCTCTAGCGATCATGCAAAAAGATTAAAAGAACTAGTACCAGATGGCGATATTCCTTTTGCAAGCCAAGTAGATCTATTCGATATACTACCAGGCATGAAAGACGGCATCTTAATTAACTTGAATGGCTAAGAAAAAGTTAAATACAGCAACATCATCTACTAAATCACAAGGCTTAAACCCACAGCGGAAGGTAGAAGTCCTTGGGGTTCTTATAATAGGAATATCCATTCTGCTTGGGTTAAGTGTGCTTTCTTACGCTCAAGAAGACTATCAGTATGCAAAAAGCATTTCCTTTTTGGATTTATTTAATCCTGATGCCTCTCAACGTCTTGTGCAAAATTGGCTCGGACCTGTGGGGGCTTATATTTCCCACTTTTTTGTACATAATTTATTCGGCTACACTAGTATCATTTTAGCAATTTTGGTGGGCTACCTGGGCTGGCATGTATTAAGGCATAGAAATGTCCGCGAGCTTATTTGGCTAAGTGTATTAAGTGTTTGGTTTATGATACTTCTGTCAACCGCAATTGGTTGGTTGAATACAAATACCAATTTCCCGAATGATTCAGTGTGGAGCGGTGCCGCCGGGGTAGCAATATCTAGTGTGCTTCAAAATTTCACGAATGTGGTTGGCTCTGCTATTATCTTGGTTTTACTGATGTTGATTACTAGCCTATTGCTAGTTGACAGAGACCTCCAAAAAACCATCGATAATCTGAAGTATTGGATGGATAATATGCGCCACAAGATGGAAGAAAAGAGTATAGCGCGTGCAGAGAAAAAAGAAATTAAAGCACAAGAGCGTGAAGACAGGCTAGCAGAAAAACGTGCCCAGCGAGAATCTGAAAAAACCCAGAAAGAAGCCAAGAAAACTGAGAAAATTCAAGATTCGAAAGAATCTACCATTGTTGCTGAAGCAGAACCAGAGGAACCAAGACTTTCTATAAATGATATAGTTCGGATTTCGGAAGAAGAGGAGCGTGAACGCTTAGCCGAAGAGCAACGTAATATCGCAAGTTTAGATACTCGGCCTAGAGCATTACTCGATAAAGAAAAGAAAGAGAATGAAGAGGACGACGATGATGAAATTGAAGTTGCCGTTTATAAAGGGCAGGGTGACGAAGAAGCAGATGAGCGCGAGCTAGATAAAGTAAATAGAGACAAGGCGAAAGAAGTTCCAACCATTAGGTACAAATTCCCGACTATAGATTTACTTGATACTCCGCCAGCTAATCGTAGCGAAGTAGATTTAGATGAAATTCGCGAAAACAAACGCATTATTCTTGATAAACTAAAGCGTCATAAAATTGAGATTGTAGCAATTAATGCTATTGTTGGCCCAACTGTTACCTTGTATGAATTAGAGCCAGCACCAGATGTTAAAATTAGCAAGATCGAAAGCTATGCTAACGACTTGAAGATGGCGACAGCATCTAAAGGCCTTAGAATGCTCACACCTATTCCAGGAAAATCTGCCGTTGGTATTGAAGTGCCAAACACCACCCGCGAAATGGTGTATATAAAGCAGGTTATAAATACCAAGAAATTTATAGAAACCGACATGGTGCTGCCGGTAGCATTTGGTAAAACTATCGAGAACGAAGTTTTTATGCTAGACCTAACCAAACTTCCGCATTTGCTAATGGCAGGGGCTACAGGTTCTGGTAAGTCAGTTGGAATTAACACCATTATTACTTGTCTATTATATAAGTGTGATCCTGTAAACTTGAAGTTTGTGATGATTGATCCTAAAAAGATTGAGCTCGCACTCTATAGAAATATTCAGAATCACTTTTTGGCAATGTTACCGAATGCCGAAGAACCAATTGTAACAGACACATCCAAAGCACTAGAAACACTAAACAGTGTTTGTAAAGAAATGGACGATCGGTACGATTTGCTAAAAATGGCATTAGTACGAGATATTAAATCGTACAACGAAAAGTTTAAAAATGGTGAGTTAGAAGTCGAATTAGGTCATAAACACCTCCCCTATATTGTTGTTGTAATTGACGAGCTTGCCGATCTTATGATGACCGCAGGTAAACAAATTGAAGAACCTATTGCTAGGCTAGCTCAACTTGCCCGCGCTATTGGTATCCATTTAGTAGTTGCAACACAACGGCCATCAGTTAATGTTATAACTGGAACTATAAAAGCAAACTTCCCAGCTCGTATTGCTTACCAAGTAGCTTCAAAAGTTGACTCAAGAACCATACTTGATGTGGGCGGCGCAGATCAATTGGTTGGGCAAGGCGATATGTTATTTGCTAGCGGTGCAGGCATGACTAGAGTTCAGAATGCATTCGTATCTACCGAAGAAGTGGAACGCATCAACGCATTTATTGGCCAACAAGCGGGCTATAAGGAACCATTTTACCTCCCCGTTATACAAGAAGACAATTCTGGCATTCCAGATCCGTTAGACGATATAGACGACATGTTTGAAGCAGCAGCAAAAGTTATATTGTTACACCAACAAGGATCGGTTTCGTTGCTACAACGCAGGCTAAAGATAGGATATAACAGAGCGGGAAGAATCATTGACCAATTATTTAATGCAGGTATTGTTGGCCCATATCAAGGAAGTACAGCGCGCGACGTGCTTATTACTACCGAAGAAGAACTACAAGAAATCTTGGATGGTCTTGAGAATCTATAATAAAAAAATTGTTAGCCTTCTATTCGTGCTATTCCTCTTTAGCACCCAAATGTTGGCGCAACATCCCGCATTCGACCAACTTAAAACACGATTCCAAGAGGGAATGGTTTTTAGCGCAGGCTTCTCCCATACCTATTACGATTCTTACACTGGCGAAACAGCTACAAGCAATGGTAAAATTTGGATTGGAGAGCAATCGTATAAACTTAAAAGTGATGACCAAGAACTGGTTGTAGATGGTCTTACATCCAAAGTATATGACGAAAAGCGTAACAGGCTTATAATTAGCGATTATTCAGAAGATGATGACGATTTTGCACCTTCACGCATGCTACAAGGGGTAGACTCTACTTATACAGTAAGTGAAAAACAAGCTGGAAAGGGAAACACAACCATAGTTTTAGAAACAGAGGATGACTTTGCGCTTTTTGTACGAGTAGAAATTGTGATAGATAGTAATATAAATCCTATCAGCATAGTGGCTTACGATTTTTCAGAAAATGTAATTACAACACGCTTCCAAAACGGGAAATTTTTAAATAATAAAGGCCAATTATTTCTGCTCAAATATCCAAAAGATGCAGAAATAGTGGACACAAGGTATTGATTCATTGAAAACGAGTATTAAAGTTGTAATTGGCATTTTATTGGCCGGCCTATTTCTATGGCTTGCCGTAAGTGAAGTAGAATTAGATAAAGTAGTAGAAGCGTCGAGAGGAATGTCTTTTTTATGGATGATTCCTTTCTTGTTTATAGTTTTAGGCAGTCACTTTTTTAGAGCCCTACGCTGGCGGTTACTCATCAATAGCGATACCGTGCAGCCAGCTAGAATAACTCTACTTTCAGGCATAATGCTTGGTTACCTAGCTAATATTCTATTTGCTCGCCTTGGCGAAGTAACACGTCCTGTGTATGTAGCTCGTAAAATTGGCGAAAGTAATAGTAAAATGATTGGTACCGTAATACTAGAGCGTATTATTGATACCATCTGCCTACTACTATTAATGGCTTTTGTGCTGATTTTCATGGTTTCAGATCCTGAAATTCTGCAAAACTTATTTGGTGTAGATTTAACCGACTCCGCATTTTTAATGTTATTTGGATGGTCTGCACTAAAAATAATGGCCATTGTGCTAGTTGTTATTGTAGGGTTGTATGTAGCGCTTAAAATGCTGAGCAAAAAAGTACAGTTTGTTAAAAAAATATTTCTAAAAGTGAGAGGCATCACCAGAACCTTTATTGAAGGTATCTTTGCAATTAAAGAACTAAAAAACTGGCCGCTATTTCTACTTTATACCACTTTAATTTGGACCTGCTACATGTTAATGACATACATCCCATTTTGGATGTTTGATATGCATGAAGTTTTTGGTTTAAATATGGGTGATGCGCTAGTGTTAACTATGGTTTCTGCAGTAGGCATTATTATACCAACACCAGGTGGCATTGGCACCTATCATCTTTTTATTACCAAAAGTTTGTATCTGTTATATGCTGTGCCAGAAACACTTGGTTTAGCTTATGCAACAATAACGCATACTTCTACTTTGGTTATTATTGTGGTTTCCACACCAATTTTATTAGCAATAGATAAGTTTATAACCCTAAAGAATAACCCCAAGAGCTAGGAACTTCGCTAGATATAATTAGTACATCTTTTCAGAAGACCATAGTTAATACATTGGTGCAATTTTTAGTACATTCCTTAAATACTCAAATCAGATGACCTACAGAAGCTTATTTGCGATTTTTATTATAGTTATGGCTGGGCCAAAGTTATTTGCTCAAGAAGGCGGTGCGCCTCAGAATACGTTATTACCAGCTATTGACCCGCAAGACATTGAGATTAGAAGTGAATTTAAAGCGCGTTTTCCTGGTCTTAGAAGGCAACCTATTCTTGGTTTTAATCCAAAACCACGCGTTTTTCGAATTGACCCGAATAGAATGCCTTTTATGGAGTCTCCCGATGAGGCCGTTGCCAGTATTTCAACCACTCAACTTGATCGCCCTTTACCTCCCAACCAAAGCATTTTAAGAACACCCAACCGAACCACAGCTTATGTACGAGCAGGTGTTGGTAGTTTCATTTCACCAGAAATTGAGGCTTACGCCCTACATAAAATTAGTGATGTAAATCTGATTTCAGGAAATCTAAACTTTAGGTCTTCAGATGGGCATTTAGTGAACCAATCATCTGGATTTCGATTTTTTGATACCAATGTGTTATACTCAACTCGAATTAGAGAAAAAGTTCGGGCATCCTTTAAAGGTGAAATCATTAGTGATTTTAATAATATTTTTGAATTATCGCCCAATGTTCCAAACGACGGCTCTGGTACTGCCAAGAAAAATTATTTAGGAATGAATGCAGGAATGATTCTTTCAGGTAATAAAAATGCACTCGAAGGTTGGAAATATTTCCTAAATATTGCTGCTACCGAAATGGATTTATCTGCGCCAAATAATGCATTAAAAGGAGAGTTAACTGAGCAGGTTGCTAGTACAGGATTTGAAAATGTTTGGGCAGGTGCAAAGCTAAACGAGACTTTTTCCACAAAAGTAAACCTCAATGTGGGCAATTACTCACCAGAAGGACTAGGAAGTACTCAGTGGGTTAATACAAATGTAAGCATAGCGTATAACACACTTTATAATTACGCCACAAAAGTAAGTATTTCAGGTGGTGTTGGTTATGTTGGGGATGGAATTAATAAAAAAATTCTTTTTATAACTAACTCAAATATAGATCATTCTATAACAGATGCGTTATCTTTACGAGGTGGTATTTACGCAGCGCCAGATATGAAAACGGCGTGGTCGCATCACCAAACAAATAGATTCTTAAATGCCAATACCCAACTGCAATATGAGTACACTATGGGTGCCGAAGGTGGGGTTGAGTTTGTTCCATTACAAGGAACAAAGCTGTTCGGTCTTTTGCGTTACGAACATATTAGTAACAATGCATATTATGAACGAGAGGAACGAAACTTTGGCGTAAATATCGAGCCTTTATATTATAATGTGAACTATGGCGACGCAACCTTATTTGAATTAAGAACAGGTATTACGCAGCAGCTTGTAATGGATAAACTTTGGTTTGATGGTGTAGTTTATGCACGTAGGCCAAAACTAAAAAGTGCGGGCGATATTCCTTTTGAAGAACGATTAGGTGGGGAAGCAGCCTTTAATTTTAAGCCAGTAGATCAGATTAAAATACAATCTTGGGCGCATTTTAAAGGAGAGCGCGAAGCACCAGCTGGTACACAGAATTTAGATGGGTATGTGTTAGTAAATGCTAGTGTAGATTACGAGATTAATTCAAAATTTGGTGTTTATTTCAAAGTGTTGAATATTCTAGGTAATAATTATAAAATTTGGGACGGCTACGAAGAGCGTCCATTTCAAGTTTTCGGTGGGATTAAACTTAAGTTATAAGCTATGACAAAAGCATTTTTAAAAATATTCGGGATAACAATTCGTGATCAAATCATCATGAAAAACTCAGTTGAGGTGAAGGGGCTAGGTGTTTTTAGGGCAGAACATACAAGCCAAGAGCAAGTGAAAAAAGCAGATGGCACCATAGTTATGATGCCACCAAAAGACTCAATTGAATTCAAATCAGAGATTGGAGAATAGCCATGCATTTAGACCATGATAAGTTCTTCGATTTACTTGTTGAAAATACAGGCATGACGCCAGAAAAAGCTGAAAAACAACTGGCTGAGTTACTTGCAGAAATGAAATCCGCTTTTGATGAAGATGATGCTTATGAAATAGAAGGTTTTGGCATTTTTAGTAAGCTAGGAAATGCCGTTCATTTTATTCCATCTGAAGGGTTGGCAACAGAAATTAATTATAAATATGCAGGCATGGAGCCCATTGAGATGCCTGGCTCTGTTAAATCCGAAAGTGAGCCTGAAGAAAATCCCATTAGAGGAATGATGGGAGACGAAGATGTTTATGAGGATCCGTTTGAAGATATTTTTAATGAGAAAGAAGAGTTAGAAAATGACGGCATTGAAGGTGAGGATGCCGAGTTATCAACAGCAGATGAGGAACTAGAGGCTCCCAATGAGCTAGAAGATGCGCTCTCTGTGTTTATTGGAGCAGATGATGAAGCGGAAGGCGAAGATATAGATGCTGACGAAATTGAGACTCAGGCAGAAGAAAGCCCAGAAATTGAAGATCCTTTTGAGGAAGTAATTAATGAAGCTGCTGAAGACACTGGCATAGAGTTAGAAAGCGAAGCCGCTGAAGAAGAGAAAGAATCGGAACCAGATAAAGTTAAAAAGCCAGGCCCAGAGCAGTGGGGAATTAATGCTCACAAACAAGAAGGTCAGGAAAATGCATTTACTGGATTAGTTGGCGATTCTAAAGCTGATGACGACGAAGCCGAATTGCCAGAAGAAAAATTAGCTGAGGAAACAACGACCGAAGATGAAGAAGACTTTATACCAATAGTAACGAACGTTTCATCTGGAAGCGGTAAGGCAAAAAAAGACAGCTCTAAAGATGAAAGCCCAAAAGCTAAGGCAGAAGTAGCCCCAAAAGCATTAAGAGATCGGCGTGAGAGCTCTCCAGCAATTCTATATGTAATACTAATTATTTTGGTAATTGGAATTGCGGGTTACGCATCGGTATATTTTGGGCTAATAAATATTGATGGAATAACTGATAGTAATAATCAGACAGCCCAAACCACTATGCCATCTCAACCTGAGCAAAGTGCCATTTCAGCTACACCTACAGGTACAGCTGATGAAACTACCGATAAAGCTCAAGAAAGTGTGCAGAAGCCAAAAGTTGAGCAGCCAGTACAGGAACAAGTAGCAGCTGTTACTACTACAACTCAGCAGAGTGCTACATCAAAACCGAGTTTTGGATTAAAAGGCAGCATTAACGAAGCAGCAAACACAGGCTACACCATAGTGCTTTACCATTTAAGTCGAGAATCTGGAGCAGACAGGGCACGCAAAGAACTGGATAGTAAGGGCATGCGAACAATTGTAAAAGAAATTCCATCATCCAAATATGGAGTGCTTTACCGCGTTAGTGTAGGGCAATTTAGAACTATGGCTGACGCTGCTCAAGCTGTTGAAGACAATAAAGGGCTATTCAGTGAAAACTATTCAATAACAAAAATTAATTAATACATAATCATCTACATGCATACTCTCCTATTATTTCTACAAGATAATACCGCTATTGTCGATTCTATGGCAATGTCTTTAGAAGACGAGACCCTATCTCTATTCGACCTCATGTTGGAAGGTGGTTTCTTAATGATTCCCATTCTGGTTTTATTCATGCTTGCTACTTACGTAATTGTAGAGCGCTGGCTAGCAATTAACAAATCGCATACCGATACAGATAGCTTTTTGAATACTATAGAAGATATGCTGAAAACTGGGAAACCAGCCGATGCAATGGTGTACTGCGATAATTATGATAAACCACTTGCACGTATTATTAAAGCAGGAATTAAACGCCTTGGTCGCCCCATTCGTGATATTGAAGATGCCATTGATAATGCAGGTAAAAAAGAAATTTTCTATTTAGAAAAACGCATGAACTGGCTAGCAACTATAGCCGGTGTTGCCCCACTAATTGGTTTTACAGGAACTGTAACCGGTATGATTGAAGCATTTATGCGCATTCAGAGCTTACAGGGGAATGTGAATCCAAGTGAATTAGCAGGTGGTATTTGGGAAGCCCTTATTACTACAGCTGCAGGTCTTATTGTTGGTTTGATAGCATTCGGCTTTTATAACTTCTTGTTAGGTAAGATTAACAGATCAATTTTTGAACTAGAAAACGCTTCGGCAGATTTCATCGACTTGTTACAATCTCCAGCTCCTAAAAAGAACGTATAATTATGGCACGCGATTTTCGAAAAGGAGTAAAACGTCTCGAGCCAATGTCGCTGTTTTCACAGTCGTCGTTGACCGATATTGTACTACTCCTGCTAATTTTCTTTTTACTTACTTCCTCCTTTGTCACAAACTTTGGTATTAAAGTAAATGTGCCTAAAGCAGAAACTGGTGTAACTACACAAAATCAATACATTTCGGTAGCTATTACTAAAAAGGGAGAATTTTATGTAGATGGGAATCTCACTCCCCGAGCTAGCCTTTCAAGTGCAATACGGCAGGCACGCAATAATAGCACAGGAGAGACCATAGTACTAAGGGCCGATAAAGACGCAATTGTTGACGATGCTGTGCGTGTAATGAATATTGGTAAAGCACTTAATCTAAAACTGATTATGGCAACCGAACAAGGTTCACTATAAGAAAATGAATAAATTAGATTTCAATAAAGATGAAGGTATTGCGCTAACGGTAACATTGACCATTAGTGTTGTATTGCTATTGTTTTCGCTTTGGTACACTCTTGACATGGGTCAAAGCTTCCGTCCATCTTTTATTGAAGTAGAGTTTGGTGAATTTAAATCTGGTACCCTAGCCGAGTTTTCCGAAGTGCAAAATGAAAAGGTTGCAAAGCGTCCCAATCCATCTGAAAAGGAACCTGAAAAACCAAAAGAAGAAGTTCCTGAACCAGAAAAAACTCCACAACAAATCACTGAGGATAATACTAAGCCTGTTGATTTACCCGATCAAGTTGAAGAGGTAAAAGAAGAGGTAGTTAAAACACCCGAAACTAAAAAAGTAGATCCAAATAAAAAGGAAGCTACTCAAGTTGACGAAGTAGTTGAGATTCCACCTCAGGCGATAAGAGATTTAACTACAGATACCGGCGCTAAAGAAAGTGGCGATGTAAAAGGTGCCAAAGGTAGAACAGATGCAGACGCAGGTACAGGAAGCGATGATGAAAAAACTGCACCCTATGAGTTGAAGTGGGAAGGAGATTTAGAGCGAGAGCCCATGATTCAACCACTACCAGCCAATACAGCTAATACCGAGGCGGTTATATCAGTTCGGTTTGAAGTGCGACCTGATGGTTCTGTGGGTAGAATTATACCGCTAAGAAAGATGAACCCAGAGCTAGAGCAAGAAGTACAGCGTACGTTAAGAAGCTGGAAATTCTCGCGCCTACCTAGTGGCGCCCCTCAACAAGCCCAGTGGGGAACCATTACCTTTAGATTCGTTTTTGGTTAAGCAAAACTTAGTAGAAATCTTGAAACATGGTATAATTCTTGTTTCGATAACAACTTTTTACTTACCATAAAATAGGGCTAAATCTCTTATTTTGGGTAGCCCATCAACGACGAAACATTTTTTTTAAAACCATATAAGCACCCTGAAATAGTTAAAAATTTACGCAAGATGTTTTAAGCTTTTTAAGCGAATAAATATTTTTAAGTAAGAGGTTTGCAAATAGTACACTACTAAATTAACTAGAACCTATATCTATATAAAGTATTAAGCGATAAAGAAATAATAAGATATGGGTTTTGGTTTATGTGAAATAAAAGGTGGTCTAAATCCGAGAAGTACCCGCAAAAAAATGAAATTAATCTGACTGATAAACAGTACTTGTGGCGCTGAGCTAAAGTTGGAATTTTAGAAAATAGCTAGCCTGATTTATTAATCTATTTTTTACACATTCGATAATAGATTTTTGCGAATCTAGAGAGCTGCCGTACTTAACATTCTTTTACTCACTACTTGCTTCCCTTTAATTACCTTCGTGTGTTTCTAGGACTAAACTCAAACTAACACAAACGGAATAATAATAATGAAGGTAAATAAATTTACATCAGGATTACTTTTTCTAGCTTTGTTTTTGTTTTCATTGTCAGGGTCAGTTAATGCCCAGATATTTGGACACGGAGCAGAGATAAGTAATCCCACGTATGATGCAAAGCTATTCAAAGATTTAAAATATAGGAATATTGGACCCTACCGAGGTGGACGTTCAATAGCTGTATCATCTCACGACTCTCAACCATTTACATTCTACACTGGTTTTGCTGGTGGTGGTGTTTTTAAAACAATCGATGGTGGTAATACTTGGAAGCCTGTTTCTGACGGGTTCTTTAAAACTGCGGCGGTTGGTGCTTTAGAGGTTGCCCCTTCCGATCCTAATGTGATATATGCAGGAATGGGCGAAACTGACATTCGTGGAAATATAAGTGCTGGTGATGGCTTATATAAATCTACCGATGCAGGTAAAACCTGGGCATACATGGGTTTAGGAAAAACTGAATTTATTGGAGATATCAAAATTCACCCAACCAACCCTGATATTATCTGGGTATCTGCGCTGGGTCAGATTTTTGGTAACGAAGGAAATGAAGAAAGAGGTGTTTACAAATCGGTAGACGGTGGTAAAACCTTCAAAAAAGTTTTATTCAAAAATAATAAGACGGGAGCTATACACGTAGCTTTAGACCGTAATAACCCACGTATTCTTTTTGCTACTCTTTGGGAAGCATATAGAAATCCTTGGGAAATGAGTAGTGGTGGCGAGCATGGCGGTATTTATAAAAGTACCGATGGTGGCGACACTTGGACTGAAATAACAAGCAACCCAGGTTTACCTAAAGGTTTACTCGGTAAAATGCGTCTCGAAATCTCACCTGCAAATTCAAACAGAATTTTTGCAATGATTGAGAACGAAAATGGCGGATTATTCAGATCGGATGATGGTGGTGATACTTGGCAGCTAGTAAGCTCAGACAGAAATCTTCGCCAGCGCGCATGGTATTATACCCGTGCAGTTGCAGATCCAAAGAACGAAGACGTAGTATATGTATTAAACGTAGGCTTCTGGAAATCTATTGATGGTGGTAGAACCTTTAGTAGAATCGGAACTCCACATGGTGATCATCATGATTTATGGATTTCTCCTAGCGATCCTAACCGTATGATTATTGCTGATGATGGCGGTGGGCAAGTAAGTTATAATGGTGGCAAAAGCTGGTCTTCGTACTACACATCTGCAACAGCGCAGTTCTATCATGTAATTACAGATAATCAGTTTCCATACTTAATTTATGGTGCACAGCAAGATAATAGTACAGTAGCTATAAGAAGTAGAACAAGCGGTGCTAATATTGGCGATAAAGATTGGTGGCCAGTAGCTGGTGGAGAGAGTGGTTATATTGCACCTGACCCAACCAACCCAAATGTAACTTATGGTGGTAGCTATGGTGGCTTCTTAAATAAATTTGATGCTGAGATTCAATTAAGTAAGCGTATTGATGTTTGGCCAGATAACCCAATGGGTGCTGGTGCAGAAGATGCTAAATATAGATTCCAGTGGACGTTCCCAATCATGATTTCTCCACACGATTCTGGTGTTTTATACACTACTTCGCAGCACGTTCACCGTTCTACCGACAAAGGTATGAGCTGGGAAACAATCAGTGCTGATTTGACGCGTAACGACAAGTCTAAGCAAGGTGAGTCTGGTGGACCAATCACCAAAGATGATACTTCTGTTGAGTATTACAACACTATATTCGCGTTTACAGAGTCTCCGGTTCAAAAAGGAGTTCTATGGGCAGGTGCTGATGATGGTTTAATCCACATAAGTAGAGATAATGGTAAAACATGGAATAACGTAACACCAAAAGGTATGCCAGAAGCTATGGTTAGTATTATTGATGCTTCACATCATAATGCTGGTACAGCTTACGTTGCTGCAAACAGATATAAGTTCAATGATTTTACACCAATGTTGTACAAAACAACTGACTTTGGTAATTCTTGGACTAAAATTAATAATGGTATTCCAGAAATGGCATTCACCAGAGCTATTCGTGAGGATCCTAACAAAAAAGGTTTACTGTACGCTGGTACTGAAACTGGAATGTTTGTTTCTTTCGATGATGGTGCTAAATGGCAAAGCTTACGCTTAAACATGCCAGCAGTTGCTGTTACCGATATTGCTGTTCACAAAAGAGATAAAGACTTAATTGTGGCTACTCAAGGTCGCGCATTTTATGTATTAGATGACCTTACAGTTCTTCACGAAATGAGCGATAAAGTAACTAAAGCTGACCATTACTTCTTTAAGCCAGAAACGGCTTACTTATTTGGAAGTAGAGGCTGGTGGGGCGGTCAAGCTGACAATGTTGGCGAAAACCCAGATATGGGCGTTTCTTTCTTCTACAATTTAAAGAATAAAGTGAATGAAGAAATTAGACTAGAGCTATATGATCCTCGCGGTACTGAAATCAGAACTTTCTCAAGTACAAAAAATGATAAAGGTAAGCCTTTAGCAACTTCAGATAAGTTCTATAAAGACGAAACCAAGGTGCCATCAACTTCATTGGCAAACCTCCCAGGCTTAAATAAATTCGTTTGGGATTTCCAGTATCCAGAAGTTACACGCCTAAATGGCCCACAGATTCTGTGGTCAGGTAATACAAACGGACCACGTGCTATTCCAGGAACTTATTCTGCGAAATTATACGTAGGTGATAAGTTAGTAGGCGAGCAGCCATTCACAATTGTGAAAGATCCACGCCTAGTAGATGTTTCTCAGGCAGATTTCGAAGCACAGTTTGAACTTGCATCAGTAATTAAAGCTAAGCTTAGCGAAACGCACGAATCTATTAACAAAATTAGAGAAGTACGTGCTGAAATCAACAAGATTAGCGCTGAAGCCAAAGACAACAAAGACATCCAAGCAAGAGCAAAAGGAATGCTTGAAGCAATGGATGAAATTGAAAATGCATTAATGCAAACCAAAGCAGAAGCAGGCCAAGATCTACTTAACTTTAAAATTAAGTTGAATAATAAATTGGCATCTCTTGCTGGTACAGTTGAAACTGGCCACGGAAGACCGACTAAACAACAGTATGAAGTTTACGAAGACTTAGCGGCTCAAGTGGATGTACAGTTAGTGCGTTTACAGAAAATTTGGGACGGTGAGTACAGTACTTTTAAAGAAGGTGCTGGCGGCCAATATGTTCCTATTAAAAATTAATTTGTAGGCACAACAGCTAAAATTTGAAAGGCTATTTACTGTAAAGGTAAATAGCCTTTTTTTTATTCAGTCTCTTTTGGCTCTACCCTTTCAATGGGCATGGTATTTCGGAAACGAATATCTCTTTGTGGATAAGGCATTTCAATATTGTACTCTCTAAACTTGTGAACAATGGCTTGATTGAGTTCATTTAGAACAATGTATTGATTCTTCACATCTGCCATCCAAACAAGCAACTTCATACTCCATTCAGATGCACCAAACGCCCGTAATTGAACGTCGTGCTTAGGATGTTTGAGTACACTCTCATGCTCTTCAGCAACTTCATTTAATGCCCTAAAAACGACCTCTAAGTCAGAATCTAACCCAATGCCCACATCAACATCTAATCGAAAGGTTGGGTCGCCGTAGGAGTAATTAACTACTTCTTTAGAAACAAAATCTGAGTTAGGAACAATAATGGAAATATTATTAATGGATTTAATAGTTGTAGAGCGAATATTGATTTCCTCTACATCTCCTTCAATGCCATTAACTATAATTCTATCACCCACACTAATTGGCCTTTCAAAAAGTACAATTAGGCCTGAGATAAAATTTGAAGTGACATTTTGTAAACCAAAACCAATACCAACAGAGAGAAACCCAAATATTACGGCAAGCCCTGTAAGATCAATCCCTAAAAATTGGAAAGAAAAATAAAGTCCAAATATAACGATAACATATTGCGACATCCGTGCTAATGTATACCTTAGGCCACTATCCTTTATAAATCGAGGGAGTATTTTCTTATTTAAAGATCGCTTTACAAATGAGGCAAATAAAGAAAAGCCTATTAAAAAGAGAATAAATATTAAAATAGAGAGCGGCGTTACCGGAGTGTCTTTTATGGTAAAAAGAGTTGTTTCGAAAAGGGTTTTTAAATAATTGAAGATTTCTTGAGGCGTATAACTCTCAAGATTTAACGCATTGTGTGTAGTGCTATCGGCTTGCATAAAATCGTAACTATGTTAGTATTACAAGAAAGTATGCAAGTTGCGAGAAATCGATGTGTGATACAAAAATAAATTTATAAGGGTTGTGTATTAAGAGCCTACATTGTGCTGCGAACAGAATTGAAATTAGTAAAGTTTCGGTAACTAAATGTGTGAAGAATCCTACTAGCCAACTAAAGTGTTATAATAATAATCTTCGCCAACATGAATAAGAGAAGGTTCTGGATTAAGGCGAAAAGTTACTTTTTTCATACTCAATACATTATTCTCAGTCATTTCAAATAATTTTTTATAGTAATACAAAACACAAACATGAAGGCCTGCAATTGAATTTAAAGTGTTTTTCAAATTAGCTTCATTAAATTTTTCATCCCGGTGGTGTTTAACATTGTTGTTTGCCTTCCACCATAACGGGCTACTATTCTTATCCCAACTTGACCATGGATTTAATTTTAATGAATAGCGATTAAGCATGCAAAACTCTTCATGAAAATGCGGAAGGTATTTTACAATAGTTTTCCGATAGTCATTTATATTCTCATGCTTCATTTCATTATCAAAAAGGTTGCACAATGCCTTCAGAACTACATCTACCTCAGAAGTAGATGCTAGTAGTAAATGAGCCAGTTCTATTGAGTAACATTTAAAATTATTTTCATTGAATTCAATAAATCGAGATACTTGCGCCAAATCTTGTTCAATTGCTAAAAAGTAATTCCAATGAACTAAATTTTTTCCGACTGTAATACCCATAATTAGAAATTAGAATAGGGTTGACTAATGATTCCATATTTAAGTAAATAAGAAGCCTGCTTTAACCGAATTAACAAAACTTTTAATTAAGAACAAACTCCGCAAAACCAAAGTCTTAAAAACCCACCCCCATAAAAAAAGGCTTTGAGTAAACCCAAAGCCTTTAATAGTATCTCGAAAAAAACGAGTTCTATTCAGTAATCTCTAGCGTGCTATGGTCGCCCACATCAATTTTACCTTTAATATTGGTCAGTACAGTATGTGCGCCAATGGTAGAGCCTGAGGTTTCTACATTATTAAGCGTAGCGCTCTCGCGTATAATAGTATTTTCAATACGTGAATTTATAATATTCGCGCCTGCTTCAATACTTACATTGGGGCCAATTACGCTGCCGTCAATCCTTACATCATCCGCAATAAATACAGGCGGTATAATTTTTGTAGCTGTGTAATTTTTCTCATCGTAGGGATGATTTTCTTTACCCACAATTACGCCTGTGGTTTCTAACCAAGCTGGGAGAGTTCCACAGTCGAGCCATTCATCTACAGTAGCAATTTTAAATACTTTGCCATCATTTATCATGTTATCGAGCGCAGCGGTTAAGAAATACTCGCCACCAGGCCCTTTATCATCTTCGTCCATTACGCGTTGTATTTGGCGCTTTAATTCTTGGCCATCTTTAAAATAGTACACCCCGATAATGGCTAAATCTGAAATAAATTCTTCAGGCTTTTCAACAAAACCAGTAATGGTTTCACCTTTGTGAACGGCTACACCAAATCTTGATGGATCCTCTACCTTCTTTAACCAAATTACGCTGTCGGCGTCTTCTAGATTAAATTTTTCTTTGCTATCAAAAAGAGTGTCGGCAAAGGCTACTATTACCTCGCCATCTAAATCTTCCTCAGCACAGGCAACCGCATGGGCTGTTCCTAGCGCAGGGAATTGAACTCTAAACGTAGCTTTGGCGTCGTGCCTATCGCTCATTATTGTAAGCTGATCTTTTATATCTTGTCCAAAATCGGGCCCAAGTATGTACACAATCTCATCAATTTTACGATCAATAGTTCGTATAAAGGTTTCAACTAAACGCTCTATAATCATAGTGCCAGCTACAGGTAGCAGTGGTTTTGGTACTGTATGAGAATGAGGACGAACACGTGTGCCCCGCCCCGCCATTGGGATAATTAATTTCATATATTCTACTCCATTTTTTAGGAAACTTAATCACTAATATGGTGTGAATATAGCCTTGCTTGCAATCAATTTCGAGAAGCATGTTATATAAACTCAAATAATCATCGTTAAAGAACTCACTTTTGGACTGGTACTACCTTTCTTTAAATCTACTTTCTGTAATATTCTGCCTTGTTTTGCTGCGATATCATTGGGTACGCACCACTTTTTTCTTGCATGTATTTCAGCAAATGGGATACAAAAACAATGAATATAGACAATGGCTTAAATCGCATTGGGATGCTAAAGTTATACCCTGGGAACTGGGCCTGTTCAATATTTTTATTTTCATCACCATATTACCCGATGATTGGTTTCCATTCACTCTCACTCGATCAGCCGTAGCAATTGTTCTATTTATGTATGGCTTTTTCTGGCTGAGTAGCGTGCGTAGATACAAAGAGGATAAAGTTAAAAAACCTCTTGTTTTAACTAGCCGTGTGAAACGGTTAATTGCGCCTTTGGTATTATTTACAGCTATTATGCCTGTGTTTTTTACGTATTCGGCATATACAGGGAATTTACTCTTCTCAGATATGAGGTTGGTAAATTACAATCCAGGATTATTGGGTTTTGATGTGACCTTACTTGTGTTTGGTTGGGTTTTTGGCGCAATTTTGCTTCCATTTTGGGTGCTATTGTCAGGTTGGGTGATGGGGCCGATTGAGCTTAATATCCAAGAAGGCTTCAAAAAACAAGCGCGTAAAAAGCTAGCCTCCATGCCGCACCTAAAAGTGATTGCAATTACAGGTAGCTATGGCAAAACAAGTACAAAGTTTATGGTGCGCGATTTACTGAAAGAACGTTTTAGTGTTTGCTCTACGCCTGGTAGCTACAATACGCCGATGGGAATTTGCAAGGTTATTAATAACGACTTACAATCGCATCACCAAATTTTGATTCTAGAAATGGGTGCGCGCTACGAAGGTAATATTCTGGAATTGTGCGATATAGCTCAGCCTAATATCGCTATTGTTACCAACGTAGGGGTGGCGCATTTAGAAACCTTTGGTTCTAAAGATATCATTGCCAAAGAAAAGGGCACTGTGGTTGAAAATTTACCCGCGGGTGGCGTGGCCATTTTAAATGCCGATGATGAGTTAGTGGCTAGCATGGGCGCCAATCGTACCGATATTGAGCGCATAACTACGGGGCTTACTTCGGGTGATATTAAGGGTGGGAAAATTTCTTACACCACCTCAGGTTCCAAATTTACCGTACAAATTGGGGAGCAGTCTGAAGATATTCAAACTCGATTATTGGGCGCACATAATGTGCAAAATATGCTTTTGGCGATTGGAGTGGCACATCATTTAGAAGTGCGTTTAAAGACCATGGCTGTGGCTGCTAAAAAAATTGAGCCGATTGAACATCGTTTGGAGTTAAAAAAAGCGGGGGATTTATTTATTATTGATGATGCTTTCAACTCAAACCCGGTGGGAGCAAAAAACGCGGTCGAAATTCTAGGTTCATTCAACACGGGGAAACGCATTATTATTACACCAGGAATGGTTGAGTTAGGCGAGTTGGAGTACGAAGAAAATAAAAACTTCGGCGAAGCCATTGGGAAAGCAAATTTAGACATCATTATTTTAGTAGGCGAAGAGCGAGCTAAACCAATACTTGAAGGAGTTAGGTTGGTAGGGAATCAAGCTGAGAAAGTAAAGATTGTACCTAGCTTGTTTGAAGCAAACGAGTTAGTGCGCAGACTCGCCTCCGCAGGCGATGTAGTACTCTACGAAAACGACCTCCCCGATGTTTATAATGAGTAGGGAATAGACATAAGATATAAGACCTAAGATGTAAGATTTATGTACGTCCCTGACATAGGTTGACCACTAATGGAGATAATACCTATGAAAGCAAATCTACGGAGTATCCGCAAACAACGTACATACTCAAAAGAATTCAAGAAGAGCATTGTTGCCGATTTTGA
>Ga0265293_10001167_pt1 | contig 58836 bp, 72 predicted proteins | sample Munlanlewell138R_FD_192505 | JGI IMG/M metagenome (GOLD analysis project Ga0265293, IMG submission 192505) | Leachate microbial communities from a municipal landfill in Southern Ontario, Canada - Leachate well 138R | ecosystem: Engineered > Solid waste > Landfill > Unclassified | place: Canada...
GGGAGGGGAGTCGGAACAATGGGCTGTTCAATATCGGGGTGTACCTCCGGAAACGATATGGAGATGATTTCTGGGAAGACAAGCTGGATGAGTACAACAGCAAGTTTTTAGATCCACCATTAGGACACAAAGAGGTTGCTAGTGTCATCCGGAGTTTGCGACGCAAGACGTATGAGTTCAAATGCAATGATGCCCCGATCAATGCCTGTTGCAGCCGTCAAATATGCCTGACCCGGAAGTACGGGATCGGGACGTCAGAAGGGGATTCCGGGGTGGTGTTCGGGAACCTAGTCAAGATCACAACCTCTCCTCCAATCTGGATATGGGATGTTGATGGAGAGAGGATTGAGCTGACTACCGCAGAGTTGAAGGACCAAAATCGGTTCCAAACTCGTGCTGTGGAGGAGTTGAACAAGTGGCCAGCCACAATCAAGCCCAAGGCATGGAAGGAGCTAGTTGCGGAGAAGTTGGCCAATGTTGAGATCCAGGAGGCTCCGCCAGATGCTAGACCGGAAGGACAGATGCTGGCATTGCTGGAGGAGTTCTGCACACAGAGGGCACAGGCACGTGACCGGGAGGAGATGTCCATGGGCAAGCCTTGGACTCCCCGGAACCCGGAAGAGGAAGCAGACAAGCCACTAATTGGTTCCACATTCTTCAGTGCAGTAAAGTTCAAGGCATTTCTGGAAACCAATCGAGTCCGGATTGATGAACGTCAATTGTGGTCATGGCTGCGGAAGCATGGTGCTGTTCCCCACTTCTTCAACATCAAGGGGAAAGGCACAAATGTTTGGCGCATTCCTGCCTTTCCTGAGCAAAATGAAGATTATAGTATACCCACCCTGGAGGACTTGTGATCAATAGAGAAACGGAGAATGGGAAATGAAATGGTCTGGGCAACAAGAGCGCGCGCTGAAGGATGTTTCCTCGTGGATAAATGACCGTGGCCGGCAGGTGTATTATCTTGCCGGATTTGCTGGCACTGGTAAGACAACTTTGGCCCAGCACTTGGTCAGGGATCTTGACGGCTTGGTGCTGTTCGCAGCCTATACCGGTAAGGCCGCGAGTGTGTTGCGGGAGAAGGGGTGCTGGAATGCATCCACCCTTCACTCCTTGTTATACAATGTGACGGACCGGGACCGGAGCTTGTTGGTGGAAATGGAGAAGAGGTTGGCTGTGCTCCGGCAAGTTGAGTTGCCTGTCCCACGTGGTCTGGCAGAGGAGGAGAGGCTGGAGGAAGAGATCAAGGAGCTAGAACAATCCATCCAAATTGAACGGGAGAAAATCAAGGGCCCATCATTCCATCTCAACCCGGACAGCCTAGCCTCTCAGGCATCCTTGATTGTGCTGGACGAATGCTCAATGGTCAATCGGGATATAGCAGAGGACCTGTTGAGTTTCGGGAAGAAGGTTCTGGTTTTAGGGGATCCAGCCCAGCTTCCTCCAGTCAAGGGATCTGGTTACTTCACCAATCAAAAGCCAGACCTTACACTCACAGAGATCCATCGACAGGCACTGGACAACCCGATCATTCGCTGGTCAATGAAGATCCGGGAGGGTGGCCACATTCCATTCGGAGAGGAAGGCACTTGCCGGAAGATCCGGAAGGGGGACATCAACACAGATTGGTTGGCAGAGGAATCCATCACAGGACAGATCCTTTCCGGTAAGAATGAGACGCGCCGGAGGATCAACCGGAACATTCGCAATGTCATGGAATACTCCGGGACCTTGCCACAAAGCGGGGAGAAGCTTGTCATGCTTCGGAATGACCGGGACTATGATGTGTTGAACGGAGTGATCTGTGAGGCTGCGTCGGATGCGGAGTTTGATGAGGACGGGGATGTGGTGATGGACCTGTTGTATGAGGGGAGAGTGATTCCATCCGCCCCAATTGACACCAAGGACTTCCGGGCATATGAGGATTCAGAGGCTGCGAATGAATGGGTGGACCGGAACAAACTCCAACTGGACTTTGGATATGCTATCACCGTTCACAAATCCCAAGGATCACAGTGGGAAACAGTGACGTTGTGTGATGACGGATTTGCAAAGGGACGGGATGAGAAGCTACGCAGGCAGTGGCTATATACTGCCATAACCCGAGCAACCACCAACCTCAATATCGTAGCATGAACATACACGGCACACTGTCTCAGAAGTCTTGGGAGGAGCTATCGAAGTTGACTGAGAACGGTGGATGGCTGTTGTTTGCTTGGCTGAAGAGGGAGATGGAGGAGGCTGTTGGCTATGTACCTCCACCTCTCCAGAATGATTCCGGAGAGGTGGACAGGACATGGGAGGAGGTGGACCCGGAGGGATATGAACTTGCTGTGGCCACAGTTGCTTATTTGGAGTCAATCGGATTATTTGAGGACAACATTATCGAGTCAAAACTCAGAGAGAGTATCAACCCTGAAAGTCTTGATTCAATCCTTCAATAACCTACCATGGACAAGCTCAGTAAACAGGATTGGGTCTATCTTCGGAGTTTGTTGATCGAGAATATCCGGGATGTAGAGGAGTGGGCCAGTGTGGGTGGTGAGCAATCTATTTCCGCCAGCAACAAAGCCAAGAAGCTCAACACTCTCAAGTCCAAACTAGATCGGGTTATCGAGACATGCTGACGCTTGTGGACCTGAAGTTGTTCGGGTGGTATCTTGATCAGGAGATCCGAGACTTGGAAAAGTGGATAGCAACATATACGATTCCGCCAAATGACGATGTTCACCATCTGGATGATTTGAAGGAAACCCGAGTGCGATTGAACCAAACCATGGAGGCATTGATCAATGAATCTTCCCGATACCCTGAAGGATCCAAAGTTCAGAAAGGATAAATACAACTACTGGTACGGCAACCGGAAGTTACGGTCAATGACCAGTTGGCTGAAGTCCCTCCGCAAGCCATTTGATTCTGAATACTGGAGCAAGCGGAAGGCAGAGGAACGGGGTGTGGACCCGTCTGTGATCCTATCTGAGTGGAAGGCCAAGGGAGATCGGAGCCGGGGAATTGGCATCCTAGTTCACGAGTGGATTGACATCTATTTCAAAGGTGGGACTCCGGACTTTGATAGGGCTGGCTCCCTTGGAGAGAGTGTTGCGGAGGATGCATACAAGCGGTACATGCTGTTTCACAATCTAATGTCAACCCGGTTGGTCGGGGCCAGTTGTGTGGCTTCCGAGTTGATGTTGTTCTCTCCATCCTTGGGCATTGCTGGGGCAATGGATTCCTTGATCTTGGACTCATCCTCCAGGGCATGGACCGGGGATTGGAAGGCAACAGAGAAGTTCACCAGTGGTGATGAAGGGTTCGGGAAGTTACTGACCCCATTCGAGGATTTACAGGACAATGACCAGAATGTATATTCCCTGCAGGTGTCTCTTCTCCGGGTGTTGGCAGAGGAACATGGCATGGAATTGGATGGTGGGTTCATTGTACACCTTCCTCCGGATGCCCAAGAGGCCATTGTCCATTTTGCAACCGACCTGCGTGACCCGGTTCGGGAAGCTTTGCAGAAGACATCCACCGGGCTGACCCGAGATCCTTGGTGACTCCTTGAAACTGAACAATCTCCACCTAATCCTGGGAGGTCCTGGCTGTGGCAAAACAACCAGGCTGCTCAACATTATGGAGGAGGAGATCAACAACGGGGTGCACCCCTCTGAGATTGCATTCCTAGCATTCACCCGAGCAGCGGCCAATGAGGCAGCCACCCGAGCAGCCACCCGATTCGGGCTGAATCCGGAAGAAGATCTGCCATGGTTCCGGACAATCCACAGCCTTGTGTACCGGAGGTTGGGCATCACCCGTGACGAGATCATGGGTGCGAGAGATTGGGAGGAGTTTTCCCAGGTGATTGGGGAGAGTCTGGGCCCACCCGACGCAAATGTGGAGGACCTGGGAATCATCCACGAGCGGCACAAGGGATCGACCATGCTCCGGATTGTGGACTATTCAGCCACCACCATGCAGAGTCTTTCTGACACATACCATGATCTGCGGGAGCCAGTAGACTACCATGAGTTGAAGAGGTTTGATCAGGCCTATACTCAGTACAAGGTAGACTCTGCTAAGATGGATTTCACAGACATGCTGCTATTTTTCATCCGGGAGGGGGAACCGATACCCGTCCGGGTTGGGATCATTGATGAGGCACAGGATCTCACACGCTCCCAGTGGGCTGCGGCAGAGGTTGCGCTATCCGGAGCGGAGCGGGTGTATGTCGGAGGGGATGATGATCAGGCTATATACCGTTGGGCTGGAGCAGACATTGAAACCTTCCTCTCCTTGTCAGATCATGGGACAGCTGAAGTCCTTCCCATCTCTCATAGACTGCCCGAGATAATTCACGATCTATCTCAGGGCATCACCCGTCGCATATCCTCCCGATACCGGAAGCAATTTGATCACTCCTCCAGAGAGGGTGTGCTGGAATACTATTGGGAGTTGGACCACATTGCTGATACCATTATCAATTCCACAGGCTCATGGATGCTCTTGGCCCGGAACCGATACGCTACCCGGAAGATGGAGGACTTTGTCCAATATCTAGGGTTACCATATCGGACCCGGACGGGCAGTGCCATATCGGAAGAACATGTCAGGCTGATCAATTTGTGGAACAAGGTCCGCCATAGCTTCGGGGATCCAGAGGAGAGTTTCAGTGCCCAGGAGTTCCGGGATGTTTGCGCCGCAAGCATGGCCATGATCCCAACCCTGCGGGAGACAGAGCAATACCCAGTGTCTCAGGTTCGATCATGGATTACGGAAAGAGTCTCCAGCCAACCATGGGAGCAGGCATTCCGGTGGATGCACCCGGTCCAGCGCGATTATTACTCCACGCTCATTCGGAGAAAGCAGAGCCTGACAGACACCCCACGAATCACCATCGAGACGATTCACGGAGTCAAGGGAGCGGAAGCTGATCACGTCCTACTCCTTCCGGATATGTCGAGCCGGACATATCAATCATACACCAAGGAGCCGGACCACGAGCACCGGGTTTTTTATGTCGGGGCCACCCGAGCACGTGAGTCACTTCATCTCATCTCCCCTCACACCCAAAGATATTACCCACTCATAAGTTCATGAACGGCAACCATTTGGCCAATCGTGACCGTGGACATATAAGTACCCATGCAAACATTCCCGATCCACCTCTGGCCAAATTCAAACAGTTAGTCACCAAAAGTGGGTTTTGGTGATCATGGGCCTTTCCGGATGCCCTCATGTCCATTATATTGATAGCGTAGGCTAAGGTTTTCATGGTTGGTGGTCGATATTCCTAGTACGGAATCACAACAAGGAACCTCAGAAATGGAGAACTGAAAATGAGAATCTATCTTGGCGGGATCGAGCGGGAGGATTTTCTAGAGTTGCTGGGAAGGGATGCAGGATTCTGGACTGGAGATGTTGAGGGCTTTGCGGAGCGAGAGGGATATTGGGAGGAAATTGTCGGGTGGGAGTTGGATGCCCTAGAGTTGGACAAGGAGTTCGGGATCTCTTCCTGAAACATTTCAGAAACGGAGAACGCCTGATGGAGAAGAAAATTTGCGGGACCTGCGGACGCGCTGTGGACAATCCCTTCCGGTTGTATGATGACCACGGCAAGATCACATCAGGATGCGTCGATGATTCTCACGATGGCCACCTGATCACCCCTTCCGAGTCTGCCAGGTGGCATGGAAGGAAGGAGGCGCGGATGATTCGGTTAGCACTCCGGAAGTACCGGTCATGAATGAATTGGTACTCCTCCGGGAACCGGTCCAGGTCCACAAGAAACGGGGTGGGCCTGGAACCGGGTGGGCCAATCCGGATGCGGACCACCATGTGTATGAATACACCTCCGATCCCAGGCCTGATGCTCCGGTCTGGGCCCAGGGACTCCGGCCCAAACACCGGAAGATGTTCATCACCAGATCCGGAATCCCGTTGATTGTCCCGGACAATGCCACCCAAGATGAGATCAACACGGCACGAGATCAATTCACCCCTGGTATTGTCCCGATTGCTGATTGTGGCATATATATCATCCCAGAGGAACCTGGCCCCCCATACACACTAGAAACGGAGGGTGATGTGGCAAGGAAACCTTACCGGCTCCTCCAGCACCCATGGCAATTGATCCCGGTTGATGAGGTCCTGCCCAAGGGTCGTGGCAAGGCTCCGGTCATAGCTAGGATGTCAGACCTGACACAACTCAGCCAAGATGACTTGCTTGAGATTTTCCGGATGACTATGAAGCCTGAGCGCGCCAAACAGTATAGTTTCCGGAACAAGAAGCTGGCGGTAGAATACACGTGGAACATTTGGTCCAGGGTGGTATCAACTATTGGGCCTGGGGCAAAGGCTGCCGGAGCAGAGAAGTCCCATGAGAAGGGAAAGGGGCACACTCCTTCCCCTTCGCGCGCGCGAGTGATAAAGGAGGGGGAGGGAGGCAAGAGGATTCATCGCCTGCCCAAGGGACTATCTGCCACCCGGAAGTCCGGGACAAGACGAACAGAGTCATGGGCCATCATCAAGGATGGGATGACGGTGGAGGCATATGTGGAGGCGGGTGGGCATATGGAGGATCTAAAGATCATGGAGAGGTTGAGCCATATCACCTTTCGATAGATCCCTCTTTCCATGACTGGGTGAATGTGTTATCTTGTATGCGCGCGGGTCAAGGGGCAAACCAAACCACCAGAAGATCGGAGAACGTACCATGGCAAGGCTCAACAAGTTCGTCATCAACAAGGATTCATCCGAAGTGTTCGGCTACAGCCGGAAAGCGGATGCGGAAGCTGCCCAGAGAGAGAGTGAGGGAAGTACCCTGGTACTCATCTCTGAGGATCTTCAGGGGTTGAGCAAGGCCCAGCTGGTGGCCATCCACAATGAGGCTGTAGATGCTGAGGCCCAGGTCAAGGACTTCAAGAACAAGGCGGAAGCAATCGAGACGGTGTATCCTCTCCTCTCCGGATATGCCAAGCCGGGTGAGATCCCTGAGAGGCCTGAGCGCGCGCCGCGTGAACAGTCGCTGGATGGCATCATCACCATTCTGGAAAAGGGTCGTGAGGCCAAGCGGCAGGAGGGTTCACGGCGCACTGCCTCGTGGAAGATCCTGGAAGAGCATGCCAGCAAGAAGGGCACCCTGTCCGTCAAGGACTATTCAGAGGCTGGCGGGAATCTCGATGACCTCAAGATCATGCGTCAGCTGGAGCATGTGACGGTAGAGTAACGGGGTTGGCCTGGGGACGTTCCTGACCGGGACGGGCCGCAAATGTCATAAGTCAGGACGGTGTAGCCACGAGCCAGGGAGTGTCGGGGCAACCGATGTAAAGTATGGTGGCAGGGTGGTCGAGAATAAGGAGGCCCGGCAAGTGACCGGGGAGCGGAACCTAGAAACGGAGAATGGACAATGGTCAAGTCATCCAAGTACTTCCTCATCAGTGCCAGCGGCAATGCGGTTCTCGGATTCCAGGCTCATTCTCGTGCCAAGGAGGCGCTGGAGAAGATGACCAGCAACGGGACCAAGGCTCATCTGGTCAGCAAGGACGGAACGGGATTGGATGAGCTTCCAATGGCCTGGCTAGTGACCATTCACAATGAGGCTAATCCAGAATCCCCGGTGAAGGGTTTCCGGTCTTTGGCGGTGGCAGCTGAGAAGGTGGCCCCGCTCCTCCCCGGTCTGGCAGTGATGCACGAAACGGAATCCGCAGAGGTGGAGAAGGAGGAGTCAGCCAACAACAAGTCATCCAAGGCTGCTGTAGCCAAGAAAGGTTCTAAGGCCACCACCACTCGGACCCGTGCAGGAGCCACCAGCAAGGTGAGCCAGTACTCCGGGAAGAAGATCCACCGGACACCCAAGGGCATGGGAGCGCACCGGAGGGAGGACACCCGGAGGACCCGTAGCTGGAATGTGCTGAAGGATGGGATGGTGTATGAGGACGCACTCAAGGCGGGTGCACTCTCTGCGGACCTGATGATCATGAATAGGCTGGGGCATATCAGCTGGAAGTGATAGAGCATTCCAATCGAGCCAGAAGGACGGGGGAGGCACCCCCGTCCTTCCTCACATCTGTGAAGGTGACAATGATAATATACGGGGCAGGGATGGCAGGATTGTTGGCCGGAGTTATGCTCAGCCACCACAGTCCGGTGATACACGAGATTCAGCCGGAGTTACCGGACAACCATGGCGCACTCCTCCGCTTCCGGTCCAGAGATGTAGAGGCATCAACTGGCATCCCTCTCCGGGAGGTGAATGTGACCAAGGCTATCAAGTACCGGGGGAGTCTCCACACCACCCCTACCTTGGCCATGAACAACCTCTATTCCCGGAAGGTAACGGGCCACGTAATGGACCGGAGTGTGTTGAACACCTCTCCGGTCAAGAGGTACATTGCCCCACCAGACTTCTTGGCCAGGCTGGCCAGCCGGTGTGATATCCAGACAGGGAGCGGGATGACACCAGATTGGATCGAGACATACAAGCAGACTCACCAACCAGTCATCTCCACCATCCCGATGCCATCCCTGATGAGGATACTCGGATGGCCAAAGGAGTCGGAGCGTCCACCATTCCGGTACACAGGGATCTATTCCCAGCACATCCAGTTCCGTTCCCCCAGCACAGACATTCACCAAACAATCTACTATCCAGAACCAAATGTGGCTCCATACCGGGTGAGCGTGACTGGGAGTGTGATGATTGCTGAGTACACGGATGAGTGGGGATCAGATCCAGGGATTGATTGGGTTGGTATTTTGGAGGACTTCGGGATACACCGGTCATCATTTGAAATCTCTACTCCCAAGTTCCAGAAGTTTGGCAAGATCCTCCCAATTGACGAGAACCAACGGCGGGGATTCATTCTCAGCACAACCGACAGCCACGGGATCTATAGCCTGGGGAGGTTTGCAACGTGGAGACAGATCCTGCTGGATGATGTGGTCAAGGATATTTCAATCATCGACAAATTCATCCGACTCCGGGATGGATACACCAATCGCCTTTACTACGCAAACTGATGAAAGTCACTCTGATCAGCTACACTCCGGACGCGCTGGATCTGCTCCTCTTCACAAAGAACACTCGCCTGACCATGTCTCCTGGAGCCATGGAAGAGATTCGGAATTGGCCAGAAGAGAAGAAGATGCAGGAGCTAGAGTATATGCGCAACACAATCCAGTCCTCTTGGGAGTTTGTGGACTATGTGTTTGCCATTGAGGGAGTCAGTCGGGCATTTACCCACCAGCTAGTTCGCCACCGGGTGGGAACCTCTTTCGCCCAACAGGCCCAACGTGTAGTGGACATGACCGATTTTGAATATGTAACCGGTCCCTCCATTGCTGAGGATGAGAAGCGTCAGCTGGAGTATAATCTGGATATGAAGCATATCAGTGATATGTATTCCTATCTGCTGAAAGCAGGAGCCAGACCACAGGATGCCCGTGGAGTCCTCCCGACCAACATCAGCACCAACATCATCTTCAAGGCCAACCTCCGGACTCTCCACGACATGGGTCTCAAAAGGCTCTGTGTCAAGGCCCAGGGGGAGTTTCAGGACGTTTTCCGGGCCATCCGGGAGGAGGTCAATAGAGTCCACCCATGGACCAAGAATTGGATCCGGGTCCAGTGTGCATGGAACGGGACATGTTTGTTCCCGACCTTCCCGGTCAGTGACTGTCCAGTGAAGCCATATGTGTACAACCCGGAGACGGGATCATCATATGGTGACAAGACTCCTCTCAGCCCCAACCAGATCCAGACCATCTGGGAGAAGGAGCGTGCAGAAGCCCAGCCCACAATCAAGGTGGGAGAGGAGTCACAGACCACCCATGGTTGATACTATGCCATACACTCCGGAGGAGATTGATGAATCCATAAGGAGGAAGGCACGTTCCAGAAGCAATTTGTGGTGGATCTTTGATCTGGACGGGACATTGTGTGATCATGATCATAGAGTGTCCCATATCCTCCGGGCAAGGGAGTCCGGGCTCAGACCGGACTATGATGCATATCACAGTGCCTGTATCTTTGATCCAATCAGGAAACCAGAGGTGACCATCCTCAATTCTATCCAGATGTGGTCCAACCACCGGACTGCTCTGTGCACCGGTAGGCCAGAGAAGTTCAAGAAGCTGACGGAGGATTGGTTGGAAGAAAATGGAATCGAGTATGATGTATTGGCCATGCGTCCTATTGGAGATTACTTGAGTTCAGCAGAGTTCAAGCGGGATTGGTACCTGAATGACTTCAAGATACACTATCCTGACTCTGTGGTCATGGGAGTATTTGAGGACCGGAAGTCAGTTGTGGACATGTGGCGATCTTTAGGGCTGACTTGCTTCCAAACACAGGATGTTCCAACATGAACAAGACAGCGGTGATCACCGGGGGATCGAACGGACTGGGGGCATTTATCAAGTCAGAGTTGAAAGACAAGGGCTTCAAGGTATTCAATCTTGATCATGCTCCAGATACCAATGAGCCAGTTGGATCTGATTTCCATGTCTTTTGTAATGTCCAAGTCAAGAGTAGTGTAGTTGATGCTTGTGCTCATGTACGAAACGTCTGCATAGTAAATAACATCCCTCTCCCAAGTATCCTGATCAACAATGCAGGGGTGAATCGAATTGGTTGGTTGCAGGAGTTCCGAGATGCAGACTGGGAGATGGTTATGAACACCAATGCCAAGGGCATCTTCCTAGTCACGAAAACTTTCTTGAGCATGCTGTCCCGGAAGGAGTTGAGGAAAGGGGAAGGGGCAACCATCCTCAATATCGTATCCAATGCCAGTCACATGCCCATGACCGGTTCCCTAGCCTATAATGCCAGCAAGGGAGCAGCCCACATCATGACTCTGCAACTTGCGAGGGAGCTTACCCGGAGGAACAACATCACAGTTTTCGGGATCTCACCCAACAAACTCGCCGGTACAGAAATGAGCCGGTATATTGAGGAACGGGTGCCGGAGGAGCGTGGTTGGACTCCAGAGGAGGCACGAGCATATCAGTTGGCCGCAATTCCTTGCGGAGTAGAAACGGACCCGGCAACCCTTGCTGAATTCATCACCTTCCTTCTCTCCAGCAAGGAGAGACACCGGTATCTTTCCGGATGTATCCTTCCATATGGGGCTTGACCAAGACATGTCTGAGATTGAGAGGCTGGACAAAGAACAAAGATTGCTGTTGGCTAGCAAGTTGGGGATTACAACCCAAGCGGAGTATGAAGAGATTGTTGAGGGGATGGCCTCATTGCGTCTGGAAAAGGTCAAGTTGTACGGGGAAAGCCGGTATGAACTGAATGATGCAATGCTGGACAGGAAACTTTGCTTCAGCGATATCCACCGGAAATATATCCGGATCAAAACTGCTATGGTGGATGAATCCTCTGACTCTGTCGGGGAGGAGACTAGGGACAGTCTGCTGGACAGTCTGCTGGACATGGCCAATTATTCATTGATGGCTATCCAAGTCTTGAAGTTGAAGGAGAAGAAGAAGCCAAAACGTTCTCCATACTTCATTGAACAGGTGGCAATCTGTTCCAAGAATCCTGAGGCACTCAAGGAGGCGCTGAAACTCATTGGTCTAACCGAATGGGCCAAGGATCGGGTGATCACAGAGGGAGAGGTTTGGCCAGGAACCGATGGATCTTATTCCGGGCCAACACCCGCCGTTCTCAATTTCAACTACCAGCTGGGCCCGTTTGAATTTGAGATTCTTAGCTATGATAATGAGCACGACAATTGGCTTGGTCAGGTTGGCCAAGAGTCAGGAATGAGTCACCTTGGCCTGCATGTCCCCAGTATAGAAGAGGCCAAGCGGCCATTGGTAGAGGCAGGATATCAGGTGGCCCAGGAGGTCCGGACAATATCCCACACCAATCCTCATATCAAGGATTCCCGCCGGTACAAGTATTGTATCATGGATACCTTGGACCAATTTGGGTTCTATCTCAAGTTGATTGAGAGGGTGCCATACAATGGCTAGCAAAATTGAACGGCGCACAAGATACCTCCGGGCCAGATGTAACAGCTGTCGTGGCTTCCTCAAGGTCCGGGAAATACGTGGCTTCCTCAAGGTCCGGGGAATAGCAGAAGGTGGGTGGGTGGCCAAGGGAGTATCTTGCCACTGCAAATCCCCAAACTTCCGGTTCTCCCGTCCACGACCGGGTGGAAAGGCTCGCAAATGATTCTATTGGATACTGAGACAACGGGGCTGGTTCAACCAGCCCCAGTGCCTCTCTCCCAGCAACCCTATATCATCGAGTTTGCTGCATTGAAACTCAACAATGATTCCTTGGAGGAGGAGGGGCATGTACACTTCCTTTGCAAGCCTCCAGTTCAGTTGACAGAAGAGATCGTCAAAATCACTGGGATCACTGACAAGGATCTGGCCGACAAGAAGCCTTTTGTCAGCCACCTTGGGCAGTTGCTCAAATTCTTCCTGGGGGAGTCGGTGCTGGTGGCTCACAATCTACCTTTTGACCGTTCTCTGGTCACATTCGAGCTAACCAGGCTCTCCCGAGTCAATATGTTCCCGTGGCCGCCGGAGCACATTTGTACTGCGGAGATAACCAACGATATCAAGGGCCACCGTCTCAAGCAAGAGCAGCTGTACGAAATGGCCACTGGACACCCGGCCAATCAGACACACCGGGCACTAGATGACGTTCGCCAGTTGGCAGAGATCGTTCGATGGCTCAGGACTCAGGACCGGATGTGACATGAACCACCTCCGATTGCGCACAGAGTACAGCTTTGGCCGGGTGTATGGACGGGTCCCGGAGGTGCTGGATGCAGCCAAAGACTCCTCTCCAGAATCTACTGCTGTGGGCATTGCGGACTCCGGGACTTGGGGGCATGTGGAGTTCTTCCGGGAAGCCTCCAAACATGGCTTGAAGCCAATTCTCGGAGCGGAAATAGCTGTGGTCAAGGATGCAAGTGTGAAGGAGCGCCAGGGTCACAGTATAATGGCATTTCTGCCCAAGGATGAAGAAGGGCTTGGGGAGGTCTATGATCTTGTGTCTCTGGCCAATAGCATGTTTTACTTTCTCCCCAGAATCGACTATGACCACGTGAACCATCTTTCCGACCGGGTCATTGTGCTTTCCGGGACGGCTGCGGACCTTACCCGGCTGAATCCCTCTGGGACAACTTATCTGGAGGTGACTCCAGGGAATCAAGCCTGGAACCGGCGGGCAATGAGGGATGACCGGTTCCAGAAGGTTGCCACCACAGACAACCTCTATCCACGAGTTGGCGACAAGGATGTGTATGATATTGTAGCCTTCCGCAACCGGGACTCCCGAGTTGCTGGCCACCATATCATGGGGGAAGAGGAGTTGCGGTTGTCGATTCCAGAGGCCACGGATGATTGCTTCACCAACACAGATTACATAGCCAGCCTGATCACTCTGGACCAACTTCCTTCCGCCAGCATGGTCCAGCGGGACTGGGGCACGACTCTCCGCAAGGAGTGTCTGAAGGGAGCGAAACTAAGAGGGCTAAAACTCAACAAGGAGTACAAGGACCGGCTGGACCGGGAATTGAAGATGATCGCAGAGAAGAAGTTTGAGGATTACTTCTTTGTGATTGCTGACATGGTCCAACGAGCCAAACAGACTATGTTGGTTGGCCCGGCGAGAGGGAGCGCAGCTGGCAGCCTAGTCTGCTATCTGATGGGGATCACGGATGTGGATCCAATTGTCCACGAATTGATGTTCGAGAGGTTCATTGACGTTACCCGTGCAGACCTTCCGGACATTGACCTAGACTTCCCGGATGTCAAGCGTGACAAGGTGATCGAGTCACTAGGGGAAGTCTATGGTTCAGAGCGAGTGGGAAGGATCGGAACCATCAACCGCTACAAGGCCAAGTCATGTCTCGGAATCGTGGCCAAGGAATTGGGCATCCCTGCTTGGGAAGTCAATGACGTCAAGAATGCAATGCTGGACCGATCCGGAGGTGATGCGCGTGCAAACCTCTGCGTCCGGGACACATTGGACTCTATGGACATTGGCCAGGCACTTCTCCGGAAGTATCCTCAGCTGGAAATTGCCGCCCAGATGGAGGGGCACGCCAACCACTCCGGGATGCATGCCGCCGGAGTTCTGGTGGTCAATGACCCGGTGACCCGGTACTGTGCGATTGATCGGAGCGGAGCGGCCCAGTTGGACAAGGGTGATGCAGAACGTCTCAACATGTTGAAGATTGATGTGCTGGGACTCCGAACGCTATCCGTGCTGGAGGATTGCCTAGATCAGATTGGCAAGGATCGGGATTGGCTGGTGACGTATCCATTGGATGACAAAGAGGCATTCGAGATCCTGAACCAGGATCGGTTCAGTGGGGTGTTCCAGTTCGAGGGATATGCTCTTCAAAGCCTGACCAGACAGATGAAGATCCGGGACTTCAATGACATTGTGGCCATCACCTCTTTGGCCCGTCCAGGTCCTCTCCATTGTGGGGCTGCCAATGAGTTTGTTGCCCGGAGAATTGGTCAGCAAAAGATTGTCCCGCTCCACCCAATGGTCTCGGATTTGCTGGAGGAGAGTTATGGCACAGTCATCTACCAGGAGCAGGTTATGGCCATCGGGAGGGTCATGGGCAAGCTATCCTGGGAGGATGTGTCAATGCTCCGGAAGGCCATGTCCAAGAGTCTGGGTGATGAGTTCTTCGGAAAGTATTGGGAGAAGTTCCGGGAGGGTGCATTGGATCAAGGAGTTGGGGAGCGGGATGCCAAGAACGTTTGGGACAAGATCTGTACATTCGGTTCCTGGGCATTCAACAAGTCACACGCAGTTAGCTATGGCCTAATCAGCTACTGGTGCGCCATGCTCAAGGCCCACCATCCGCTGGAGTACGCAGCCGCAGTTCTCCGCAATGAGAAGGACTCAGAGCAAGGCATCCGCATTCTCCGGGAGTTGGTGCGAGAGGGTTATGAGTACAAGCCATTCGACATCAAGCACTCGACTCTCAATTGGGAAGTTGCGGATGGCCGACTCATTGGAGGCATCACCAACATCAAGGGCATTGGGCCCAAAAAGGCCCAGGACATCATTGACAGACGTTCCGCAGGCAAGGGACTTCTACCGGGACAGGTCAAGTTGCTTACCTCCGGGACCACCCCATATGATGACATATTCGAGGGGGAGCGGAGGTTTGGTGACATTTACAAAAATCCGCGCAACCACAGGGTCACATCCGGATCTGTCAGTTATGTCCGGGATGTCAATGATCCGGGTGAGTATGTGTTCCTTGCCAGAATCAAGGTCAAGAACCAGCGCGACCTGAACGAGCATGATGCATTGGCCAAGCGTGGTGGACGGAAGATCCTCCGCAACAACTTGTTCCTCAACCTCACATTGGAGGATGATACTGGATCAATCATTGCCAAGATCAGCCGATATGATTATGAGAAGCTTGGCAAGCCCATAGTGGAAGGGAGTAAGATCGGGGATTGGTACATCTGGCGCGGGAAGATCCGGGACCCAGAGTGGCGCATATTCTATGTGTCCAAGTGGAGGAGAATCGAGGATGACCCAGCCTATCCGTCAGCTATGCGTGGGTGACCGAATTATCTCTAGGTGGCACGAATGTTCGGATATACAGATCAATGGAACGATCTTGTCTGTATACCCAAAGGTGTATTCCCCTTATTGGTATTACCCAGAGACAACATTGGTGCTGTTTGATGATGGGGTTATTGAACAGTACACAATGCCAAGGCTGGTGATCAAGCACATTGCTGGCTATCTTCCACCTATCACAGAATCTATGATATGAAATGGTTCACCAAGTATCAATGCCAGCAAAATGACTTTGCCCAGATCAGGATCATTGAATCAGACAATGTGCAAAAAGCAGAAGAGTTGTATTGTCCTTACTGTAGACAGGATTTGAAGAGGATTTTTGTTCATCCAATGGACACCTCAGAGAATGTATTTTTCATTATGGCATCTATGATCGAGATTTGGAGCGATAGACAAATGACTCCCAATGAGGCATTCATCCTTGGTCAACTGGTCAGCGGCTACGGGGAATTGTGTGCCAAGGAGGCCATTGAAAAAAGCGAAAGCAAGTCCACATGACAATCCTTACCATCCTGGCCGCACTGTTGATCCTGGTGGCCCTGTCCACAAGGCTGCCAGTCGGGACCCGGAGCCTGTTGTATGGCGGCCACTTATGGTTCCTCCATCCATGGTTCGTGGCTGCGGCCTGGTTTCGATTGTATGGATTCCGCCCATCCTATGACCACTGTACGAGGCGGGATTACAGCCTGTGGGACCCAAGGCTATGGGTCTGCTTCATTGTCCACGACTGGGGCTACTGGGGACAACCGGATATGGATGGGGAGATGGGAGAGCTACACCCGCACCTGGGGGCCAGCATTGTCCACTTCTTGTTTGACTGGCCGCGCATTCTGGATCGGGTCAGCGTGAAGGTGGTTGATGGATACCCAATGGAGATGTGGACGGGAAACTACCGTTGGCATGACATGGTCCTGTACCACAGCAGGTTTATGGCTAAGAGGGATCGCAAGCGATACAGCATCCTCTGTGTTGCGGACAAGCTTGCCATCAGCATGACACCATGGTGGATCAACATCCCACTGTTCACTCTCTCCGGTGAGATCCACGAGTATCGGAAGCTGGCACGCGGGGAGAAGCGATACCAGAGGCAGGACGGGGCCACTGCACGCGAGTGGTACCGGAATGTCCAGGCGTACTGCCGAGAGTGGTCAGAGGTCCACAAGCACGGAAGGACAGACACATGGACTCCGGAGAGACATGCGTGAGAGTGATTTCTGGGTGAAACTCCGGAGCAAAATTGCTCACGCAGGTCACATTGAGAGAATCGAGAACGGGGTGGCTGGGGTTGGGACTCCGGATGTCAATGGGTGCATTGGCGGGCGGGAGTTCTGGATTGAGCTCAAGTGTCTTCCATCATGGCCAAAATCTGGAGGACCAGTCAGCATCCGCCACTTCCGGAAGGAGCAGATCCTTTGGATGCGGAGACGGTCAATGGCTGGTGGCCGGGTGTTTGTGTTCCTACGGGTGGATGCACCGGAGCCGGAGCACTTGCTGTTTCCGTATGGTGAAGTGCTCTTGGACCTGCAGGGAGGGAGGCTCACACGGGAGGAGATCCGGGAGGGAGCGGTGGCCAAGTTCGGGAAACTCATACACATCCCGACACTCATCACCAAGCTTACCGGGGAGGAATATGCCGAGAAAAGGGATTTTTTGATGTGGCCATAAGTTCATGTCTTGCAACCATTTGGCCAATCGTGAGCATGGACATATAAGTGCCCATGTCCGTGCCTTTGATCCATCTCTGGCCAAGTTCAAACAGTTAGTCACCAAACGTGGGTTCATCCCAGAAACGGAGAATCACCATGGTCATCACCCCACTCCGCTCCGGTGCCCGAGTCACCCGAGAGCACTTCACGTGCCCGTTCTGCGGGTGGCCATCTGCCACCAAGGTAGGGTCCCACCTCCACCACATCCGCTCGCACGGAGCCGGGAGCAAGGCGGATCGCAATTGGGTCATCTTCTACCAGTACATGGAGGAGGGATTGACCACGAGTGAGCTTGCTGGGATCCACGAGGTTTCCCCGGCCACCATCCGCCGGATCGTTCAGCGTGGGCTCCTCTTCCCCCAGGTGTATGACATGGACCATGGCCTTGGTCACCCCTTTCCATCCGCCCACCCGGTCACTATATTGAAGAGGTCACACGTGTAAAGTTTTCACGCGTGGTGACCGATACTCTAAATACCGGCCAAGTGAGCCGGGAGCAGGGCAAACCTCAGAAACGGAGAACCGGTCATGAGCAACGTCATCGAGCACTACTGGGCCAGCAGCCAGTGGACATGGGCTGTGGCTGACACGCGGGAGGAGGCTGTCAGCATCGTCCGCAAGGACCTGGATCGGAACGTCCAGCGCGCCGACATCATCACCTGCCGGGTTCCGGGACTCCCGACCACAGCCCACTACCCAGTCCGCCACCACCTCCCCCACGGGGTGGAGATTGACAAGGTCCGGTCCTATGAGGTGAGCCGGAAGAAGCCGGGTGGACCACTCACCACCACCCCCAAGGAGGGGTGATCTAGAATCAACCTGCGTGGCACTCCATATCGGAGTGCCACTCACCTATCCACCTCATTCAGGATACATGACCATGGACCCGAGAATCCGGGAGTTGATTGACGCGGCGAAGCAGGCGCGAACGGAAATGATCATCCTTGCCCCACGACTGCGTGAACCGAATGTCTCTGCTGCGTTACAGCAGGTTGCTGGGAGGATCAAGTTAGCGGTGGCTGCTCTGGATGGGAGGTTTGACCCAGCCCTGGCCACGATCTTCGACAAGCCAAAGCTTGCTCAGGATGTCGTGGATAAGATCCGGGATGATGACCCGGACTGGAGTTATGATATCATCCCAGCCGGGGACAAGTGGGTGATCCAGGTGGGTGATGAAAGTGGTGACTTCCTGGGCTACCTCTGAAGGACTTTCGGGCCAGGGTGGACACGAGTATATTGGCCACCCTGGCCCACCTACATCAACCCCTGAGAGGAGTAGCATATGAGCCGGAGAACCGTGTATTACCGGAAGCTGGAGCGCCAGGCTGCAATCCGGGGAGGGGTGATTTCCCTGCCCACTCGGAAGGTCAACGGGACCAAGCCCATGACCCAGGAGAACCGGGACCGGATCGTGAGACACCTGAGCCGGAAGAAGTGAGGATGACCCTTTCCATCCGGGCATCCGGACACTATATTGATATCGGTCACCCGTGTAAAGATCCGGGGTGGGGTGGCCGAGACTCGAAGGTGACCGGCCAAGTGAGCCGGGTGGGATCAACCTCAGAAACGGAGAACGAACCATGGCCAAGAGTAACCGGATCCAGACAGTCAAGAGTGGGCAGGCACTTGCCCACCGGGCCATGGCTGAGGCCAACAGGGGACAGGATGTAATGGACCACTACAACGGGTGGCTGGAGATTGCGGCCCAGGCCCAGAAGATCGCGGAGGAGTGGAGAGCCATCGCAGAGGCTGAAGCGGCCAAGTGAGCCGGGTGGGATCAACCTCAGAAACGGAGAACGAGCCATGAATGCCAAGAACGCCAAGAAGATCCTGCGGGAGCGCGGGATGGTCATCAAGAGGGATGAGTACGGGGAGTACCAGGTCAATTTCTCCGAAGGCAAGGAGGCCACGGCCTACTACACGGATGACCTGGAGGATGCGGTGAACACCGGACTGTCCATGGCGGACTGGCGAGACTCGCGTGGTCCTGAAGAGGAGGGCTGATCAATGACTACCAAAGACTTCTCCGCAGAACAGAGAAAGGCGCTTCACAAGATTGAGCTTTTGCTCAACAAGGCCGCCGGGAATGCCAATGAGCACGAGGCATCCGTGGCCACCCAGCTGGCCCAGGATCTGCTGGCCAAGTACAACCTGGATATGGAGTCAGTCGGGTCCGGGGCCAGCGCAGGGGCAGAGCGGCAGGACACCAAGATCCTAGGCGGGTTCTCTGAGTTTGAGCGCGAGTTGTGGAAGGCCATTGCAGAGCTAAACTGGTGTTGGTACTTCTCCACCATCACCACCGACACAATCAAGGGTCGCAAGCAGTCCCGTGCCCATCGGCTGGTTGGCAAAAAGGTCAACATCCTCTCGACCAAGATGATGGCGGACTACCTTTTGACGGCCATCAACCGCCTGGCCAAGGAGTACTGTCTGGCCCAGACCGGGACTTACCACAACCGTTCTGCCATGGCCACGAGCTTCCGCAAGGGAGCGGCAGAGCGGTTGGTCGGGAGGCTCCAGGACAAGCGAAGTGACATCCTCAGAGATGAGCAGAGGCAGGAAGAGGAGCGCACCCGGTCTGGTGTTGGTGCTGGCGGCACGGCCTTGGTCATGACCCGACTCTCCCAGTCCGAGTATGAGCGCAACTATGACTTCCTGTATGGGGAAGGAGCCTATGCCAAGGCTCTGGCCCAGCAGGAGGAGCGCCGGAGGATCTGGTTGGCCCAGGAGGAGGAACGCGCCGCGCGAGACAAGGCATGGAGGGAGGCCAACCCAGAAGAAGCGGCCAAGCTAGACCGGGAGGCAGAGCGAGCTGCCAAGAGGGAAGAGGCCAGGTGGCGGAAGCGAGCAGAGCGGGATCAGAACCGGCGCGAACGTCCAGTGGCTTCGGACCCATGGGCATACTATGCCGGCTCCTCCAAGGCTGGTAACATCGGGCTGGATGACCAGATTGATAGTGGCAAGGGACCGGCTGGCCACATCGGAGCTGGAGAATGAGGGAGGGCTTGGCAGGCCGTCTGACCACACTCCTCCGATCCAGGGGGAGTGTGGTCTACACCACGATAGATCAGAAGCTGTACTTCCATCCATCTGGGCCAGGGATCGAACCGTTGGTGGAGATCGGGACAGCCTCTGACATCCTTCGCGTTCCGCTCCATGCTCTCCGCTCCGGGGGAGAGTGGCGGGGGTGGTGGGAGATCCGGGAGATTGAGCCGTGAAGATTGGACAAGGACGTTACTCCATTGACCACTCAGAACCAGGCATCATCCGGTTCCGGGAGAGGTTCCGGACGATGGAGAGGTTCCGGGAGCAGTGGAGGAAGGATGTGGCCATGGCCCGGACAACCGGGGGCATTCCTCCCACGCTTCCAGTGTGGTTGAAGATGGCCAAGCTTCCTGAGTGGGAGGTTTCGGTTGTCAATCAACACCAAGACACCACCCATTGTCCATCGTGTGGACTACCGGAGTGGGAGCCGGGAGGTGGCGGGCCATTTTGTCCGGGGTGTTATGAGTTTCAGAAGTCCGGTCGATAATTAGAAGGGCAGGACCGGTGCCGGGACAAGGGAGCCAGGACCGGAGCGCAGGACCCATAGAAACGGAGAATCGCAATGAGCACCAAGCCATCCCCTCAGCAACAGGTCGCACTCGACTTTGTCACCTCTGGCCGTGGCAATGCCATTCTCGTGGCAGTGGCCGGGTCCGGGAAGACAACCACACTCGTGTGGATCTGCCAGAAGCTTCAGGGATCTGTAGCATTCGCAGCCTACAACAAGAAGATTGCGGATGAGATCACCACCCGACTCTCCCAGTCCGGGGTGGACACCCGCCGCGTGCGATCCGGCACCTTCCATAGCTTTGGCTTCGCGGCCTGGCGGCGGGTGGCTCCGAACGTCAAGGTGGATGGGGACAAGATCAGCAAGCTGATGGAGGCTCGCGAGATCCCAGAGGAGTATCGAGAGTTCACCAAGGAGCTAGTCTCGCTGGCCAAGCAGCGCGCTGTGGGCATCCTCTCCCGGACAGAGGACCCGAATGCATGGCGCGAGATCGTGGACCACTTTGAGATGGAGGACAAGCTGGCGGGTGACGGGTTGTCGCTGGAGGGGATCGACAGTATGGTGGAGACGGGCATACGCTATGCCATCACCATCCTCCAGGACTCCATCGCTCAGGACGGGGAGGTGATTGACTTCGATGACATGATCTACGCACCGCTGATCCACAATGTCCGGATGTGGCAGAACGACTGGGTGCTCATTGATGAGGCCCAGGACACCAACCCGGCTCGCCGCGCACTGGCGCGGAAGATGCTCAAGCCGGGTGGTCGACTGATCGCAGTGGGAGATCCCCGGCAGGCCATCTACGGGTTCACTGGCGCGGACTCCGACAGTTTGGACCTGATCCGGGATGAGTTCAGTTGCCGGGACCTTCCCCTGACAGTCACCTACCGGTGCCCCAAGTCCATTGTGGCTCTGGCCCGCAATTGGGTGTCCCATATCGAGGCTCATGACTCCGCTCCAGACGGGAACGTGCGGAACATTGACCTGGAGGACTTCGCCAAGGAGGATCTTCAGCCCACGGATGCCATCCTTTGCCGCAACACGGCTCCGCTGGTGGAGATGGCTTTCCAACTGATCCGCCGCCGGGTTGCCTGCCACGTGGAGGGGAGGGAGATCGGAGCCGGGTTGCTCGCGCTGGCCAACAAGTGGAAGTCTGCCCGGACAATCGGGACACTCCGCAAGCGACTCCGGGAGTACCTGGACAAGGAGGTGGAACGGCTCATGGCCAAGGGAGCAGAGGCCAAGGCGGCAGCACTCACAGACCGGGTGGACACGCTGAATGTGCTGATGGACGGGTTGCCGGATGATGAGAAGGTTGACCGGCTCCGGGAGGTCATCAATGGGATGTTCCGGGACACGAATGGTGGCCACAGCCAGACAGTCACTCTCTCGACTGTCCACAAGAGCAAGGGTCGCGAGTGGGACCGGGTGTACTTGCTGGGCAGGAACCGGTACATGCCTTCACCCTTTGCCCGGCAGGTCTGGCAGATGGAACAGGAGGACAATCTCATCTATGTGGCTGTCACACGGGCCAAGCGGGAGTTGGTTGAGGTGGTGGTCCCGGTGGCTGTCCGGAAGGGAGGTGGACGGTGATCCGCTTTGCTGAGGCTCCTCCGATTTTCGGGGAGTCCTCCGGGTTGGGGGGAGGGGGAGATCGTGTGGGAGGTGTGGAAAGCATGTGTGGAATCCCGGCTCCGGGAGGTCCGGGGAGAGGGATCGGACTGGATCGGGAGGTTTTCCGGCTGATGGAGCGTGCGGCAGGGTCCAGTCCCGAGTGTCATGCGGAGTACCATCGGATGCTGAAGGCCCATCTTGAGGGAGGAGGAGGTGATCCATGAGTGCCCGCTATCGGGTGGGGGATCGGGTGGTGTACGGGAGTTTGGGGGTGAGTGGGAGAGTCTGGAGTGTGGCCCTGATCCGAAGCAAGGACGGGGCCACGGTGTTGAGGCATGATTATTTGGTCCAGTTTGACCAGGAGGTTGCGGTGACAGGGTGGGATGGTCATCCGATAGATTACACGACGTTCTGGGTAACGGAGGAGAGTCTTTGGACCATTGGAGAGATAATGGAAAGGGAGGGGTGAAGTGATGGAAAGTCATCGAGTGCTGTTACAGACGATTGCCAATATCATTGAAGGTGTTGATGTCCGGTGCGCAGCTGCGGATGGTCCAGTCACCCCGACATTGCAGGAGATGCGGCCTGATGAATTGCGGAGGATTTACGATCTGGCCAATGCGAAAACGGTCAGGGAGGAGGATGAGGAGTTGGTGATTTGTGAATTGTGTGGGAAGGCAGATGGGTTCAGCGGAACCCGGAGATGTGACCGGTGCTTGGAGTTGGAAAAGAGGGTTGAGATGGACCTGGAGTTGGCATATAAGGTGATCCGGAGGCTTTGGGTGAAAAGATTGGAGGATTTGTGCACCCATGATGGGAGTGGTGTAAGGGAGGGGGAGTGTGCTGTCTGTGGGTATGTGACATTGGCATGTTTGGACTGTATGGTTGAGTTTTCTCGGAAGGAGGGTTCATCGCCGCTGGATGATGGAGAGGATTTGGTTGTGGTTTGTCCAGACTGTGAAATACTGGAGGAGTTGTATGTGCGGAACATTGAGAGGTTCCGGAGCATCAAGCGGACTCGGAAGCGTTACAGATCACATTACCGGTCCCAATCGAAAAAATCGAAAAAAGGGTCCTTTGATAGGGCTTTGGATGGGTTGAGTAGCTTGATAAACACATGGAGCCGGTAGAAAACCCTTCGGGAGGGGGGAAGGCCAGGTCCTCTCTTTCCGATTGGTCTCTGGCCAATTTCATGGTGCGTCCTAAAAAGAGGACGGGACATGGTGCCTTTCCGCGACGCGCGTATATACGCGCCGAGGGGGTGTCAGTGTTGTGTAAAAAAAAAATCGCATACCTGATCCAATAGGCTGCATCCAATAGGGGGAATAAGTATTGTGGTCACAATAGGTTATCCCCCTATTGGGTGCCTATTGGCTAACCAATATGTGAAAAAGTTAGGCTTGTACTCTCGGACAAAACTGGAAAATCGGAAAAATTGGCGCGCCGGACCTGACACTGCAAATCAACAAAACGTTTCTTCGACATCTACGGCGCGCGTATAGCGCGGGTCGCGAAAGGAACCATGTCCCGTCCTCTTTTTAGGACGTTCGCGACAGCCAATAGTTGTTCCGAGATCCAATTGACCGGGCTGTCATGACACAATTTTGTTTTTGTGAGTGACCGGATTATATTGTCTGAAAACTGTGTGAGTGGAGTTCATGTTCAGGCAATGATTATGAGCCGAGTGCTTCCTGACAAGCTACGTCAGCCCAGAGACGGGGTGGAATGGGACCCGCCAAATGCCGCTCTCAAGAAGTGGATCAAGGAGATTGAGTCGCACCTCTCCAAGAGGATCTGCGGCCGCAAGACTCGCTCAGGATTCCCCTGCCCGGTATCCCCGCTGGTGGATAGTGACCGCTGTATCAATCACAATCGCAGGAGGAGAGGAGGACGGGGCAGGATCACATTGGACAAGTACAATGGCCGAGTCACGCAGATCACCCGAGCAATGGGCCGGGACATGCGTGAGACGTTTCAACGGTCATTGGATGATGATGATCTCCTCTCCCTCCGGGCAGAGATTGCGGTTACAGATGCTCAGTTGACGGAGTTGTTGACAGAGTACCGGTATGGCAACAGCGCAGAGAATTGGCGTGAGCTAGAGAAGCTGAGAGGCCACCTCACAGTGGCAATGGCAGAGGGCAACAGCAAGAAAGTATCTGCCATAATGGAGTTGTGGAAGGACTTGATGAAGAAGCCTCGCAACACCCCTGTCCTCCGGGAAGAGATCCGCCGCACAATTGATACCCGCCGCAGGCTTGTGGCCACAGAGCAGTCCCGCTTGGAGGCAATGCAGCAATACATTACCAACGAGCGGATGTTGCTCTTCATCAATCACCTCTCCAATGTGTTCTCCACCCACGTTCCTTTCGAGTATCTTGAGCGACCATTAGAGGAGCTTGCCAAGCTGCTTCCAAAGCCCATGATGGAGATCCCACCAGAACCTGAGATCACAGATGTCCAGGCTGATACTGTCCGCTGAGGGCATCTCAGACAATCCCGGTACCATCACCCCAGAGATCAAGCCATCTCTGGAAGAGAAGATGTACCGGATGTTTGTGGACCGGTGTCGTGCTCTCGCAAATGCCTCAATGGGCATCGCAGAGGATTATCAGGAGTGGCTGCGCCGGAAGTTCCCCAAGTCAGTGTCCTCTGAATTTGGCCAGAGACACACATCACTCTGGGAATGGATGGAAGGGATTACCCCAAACGTCCGCGCACAGCCTCGTGTGGATATATGGCCCAGAGGGGGAGGCAAATCCTCTACAATCGAGCTAGGTCTGGTTCGGATGGGTACGGGCAGGAGGAGGAGGTTTGCTCTGTATGTGTCCGCCACCCAAGGTCAGGCCAATCGACACGTTCAGGCCATCGGGATGCATTTCGAGTCTCTGGAGATGCCGCGAGCACTCAACCGCTATGGCAACTCACTCGGATGGCGCGTTGACATGCTTCGGGTGTCCAATGGGTTCAACTGTCTGGCACTCGGACTGGATGCTGCCGCACGAGGGGTGAAGCTTGGTGATGATCGCCCAGACATTATTGTGTTTGACGACATTGACAGTCGTCACGACACGGAGGAGATGATCAAGAGGAAGGTTGAGACCATCACAGAGTCCATTCTGCCATCTGGGACTGGTGATTGTGCCATCTTGTTCCTCCAGAACCGGATTCACAAGAACAGCATTGTGTCCACATTGGCTGATGGGACAGCGGACTTTCTCCACGACCGATCTGTGCACGAGGAAAAGGCTGTGGAAGGGCTGGAGATCGAAGCCATCAACAATGAGGATGGGACACGCAGCTATGCCATTCGCGCCGGCACTCCAACCTGGGAGGGACAGGACCTGGACGCCTGTGAGTTCCAGCTGAATGCCTGGGGTCGTGCGGCATTCCTACGGGAGGCACAACACGAGACAGAAGAGTCGGATGAGGGTCTGTGGCTCCGGGTCCGGGACATTGACCCATTCCGGGTTGGCCAACCTGCCCAGCCCAATCACAAGCAGAAGCTTGCCCGGATCGGGGTGGCCATTGACCCGAATGTCACCAGCAAGAAAACCTCTGATGAGGCCGGCATCATGGTGGGCGGGATCTACCGCAACGAGTTCAAGACTGCTCACGGAATCCTCTTGGAGGATTGCACTGTGGGAGGAGGACCCAAGGCTTGGGCTCAGGCTGCGGTGGCCGCATATCACCGGTGGGAGGCAGATGTAATGGTGGCAGAGGCCAACAATGGAGGGGAGATGGTTGCTATCACCATCTCCACAGTTGAGCGTGCTCCTCCAGTGACCTTGGTCAACGCAAGCCGGGGGAAGATCATTCGAGCAGAACCAGTCCAGAAGCTGTCAGAGGATGGGCGCATACATCACAAGGGTGTATTTGTGGACCTGGAGGATGAGTTGTGCAATTGGAAGCCAGGGATGCCCAGCCCCAACCGGTTGGATGCCTATGTCTGGCTGTGGACTGAGATGTTCAACCTCCAATCCGACAAGGGACCGGCCATGGTCGGGGTGGTTTACTCCGGGATGAATGGCAATGGTAATGGATCACAGCCCATCCCCAGAAGGTTCCGGTTGGCTAGCCCCAGATAGTCACCATGCACTAATGTACTCACATAAGTACTTGTGTATCATATACTTACCACAATCACTTCCCATCCTCTGACGAGACGGGTATATTATCTCTCATTGCGCAATGGTGGCATCCCTCTTCAGACTCCTTGATTGTGGATTTGATCCGGCCTTTCCGGAACCTGTTGGGCACACCCGTCTCTCCTGGTGACGGGAACAATCCCCTCCCCCATAGAGCAACACGCAAAGAGGTTGAGCAACACTTTCGCCACATGATGGAGGAGCAGCGAAAGGGAGTCAACTTCACCCTTGGACCCAATATCCAGTTCTTCTCCGGAGATGGCACCCGGACAATCTACCGGTTGTTTGGCGGCTATGCCTCTTCCGAGTCAGAGCGGGTCACAAGGGACACAGCCTATGCCGCTGCCGCATACCTCAATGTGGCTGTCCGATACCGGATGCGGAAGATTGCTGAGGCTCCGCTCATGGTGGTGGAGGAGGACAAGGAGACTGGGGATCGGAAGTGGTTGAGTGATTATCCATTGTCTGCTATCCTGGACACTCCCAGCCCAGACTTCGACATGGGCCAGCTGTTGGCCCGGACGATTGCATACAAGGACATCACTGGCGCTGCCATCTGGAAGAAGGACTTGACTGGTGGTGGTATGATCGGGAGGCTCACCCCATTCTATCAGGGTGAGTTCACCGTGGAGCAGGCTGATGACCGGATCTACGGCAAGTTCACAATCAACACTGCCACTGGCTCCCGGTTCTACACCGCTGATGATGTTGTGCTTTTCCAGGAGATCAATCCATTCGATTGGCACAATGGCCAATCCAAGGTGGATGTGGTCCTCTCCTGGCTCAACCTTGGCCAACAGGCGCGCGCGTCCGTTCAGGACATCCTCCAGAACAGCCTGTTCCCCTCCGTCATTGTCCAGCCCCATCACGAGTGGAACCCTGACAAGGATGAGTTTGATCTCTTCAAGCAACAATTGGAAGAGCATTCCACCCGAGACAAACGGGGAGGGCCACTCACACTCCTTGGAGGAGGCACAGCCACCCGAACCAGCCTGACTCTCCGGGACATGATCCCTGGGGACATTCTGGACCGGGTGGAGTCTGTGGTCTCAGCTGTGTTCGGGATTCCAGCTGTGGTTCTCCAGTACCAGATTGGGATGGAGAATGCCCCATGGTCTCAGATGGAGGAGGCCAGGCGAATGGCCTATGAGGACTCCATTGAGCCGGAGTGGCGTGAGCTTGAACGGGTGTTGGACCGGCAGCTGTTGTGGGCTCCAACTTCCTCTGGCTCAAAGCCACTGGAGTCCAACCGGATGTTGCATATCGCATTCGACACCAGCCGGGTCCGGGCACTCCAGAAGGACCTTGTGTCAATGACGGCGGTGGCAGTCCAACAGTCCACAATGTCCTCATTGAATGAGCGGAGGATGTTGGTGGGTCTGGAACCGGAACCGGACCCGTTGGCTGATGAGATCCCGGAGCTTGCTGCCAGCCAGGCTGCCGCAAATGCCGCCGCAGCCTCTGGACAAGGGGGAGGAGTTCAGGCCACCGCTCTGAATGGTGCCCAGATTGCCAGCTTGGTGGAGGTGGTATCATCCGTGGCAGAAGGTCGCCTGCCACGCTCCTCCGCCACAGCCATCATCCTGGCAGCCTTCCCCCTTCTTGGGGAGGAGGTTGTGGCCAGGATCATGGCAGATGTGGAAGAGGGCTCAAATGCTCCCGCTCCTGAACCAGAAGTGAATCCCTTCCCCCTCCCGGCCATTGATGGCGGAGAGGGGGAGGAGGGTGATGAGACAGAGGCATCGAGACGCCACCACTTCACCACCAAAAGGAACGGGGCCAATGGGGGTGCTCCTCACCTGAACCCTTTTCCCAGAATACGCAGGCTGTAAGGGACAAGGCATGGGCACACTTTGACATCCTCACCAAGTCCCACGAGCAGGATTGGTTCAATACGATATATGGGGAGTTGATTGCCCAGCGGGATGCAGTTCTCCGGATGTTTGATAGGACAGTGGTGGGTCATAAATCCTTGAGGATCAAGCAGGTAGACCCGGATAGCACTGAGCAGTTTGTTGACAATTTGGGTAAGTGGACAGAAGAGGTGGCCAAGCCTCGCATTCGATCCATCAGCTATCCCTTGGTGGTCAGCACGGCATCGAATGCGTCAGCCGAGTTGAGTGCAGAGGTAGGAACCACCTTCAACTTGATCCAGTCCGGACTGCTTGGCTTCTCCCAGAGGGAGGCATCCTTTCTGGGTACAGTCATGGGCGAGACCACTGGAGCCGCAGTGGCCGCAGCAGTCCAACGCGGATTGGAGCAAGGGTTGACGGTGAGCCAATTGCGCCACTCCATCCAGCAGCTTCCCGGTTTCAGCCGGGATCGTGCCCAGTTGGTGGCCCGGACAGAGACCACCAGAGCCTGGAACGGGGCACAGCAGGAGTCACTGTCTAACTATGCCAGGACACAAGCAGTCCCTGCCTTCAAGATTTGGACATCCTCCCGCGATGCGCGAGTCCGGCCTGAGCATGTGGAGTTGGACGGGGTTCAGGTTGGGATCAATGAGGAGTTCCCGAATGGGTTGATGTATCCGGGTGAACCCAATTGCCGTTGTACATTGATCTATGGTCTGGCCCAAACAATTGTGGAATCTCCAACTCCATTTGTACCAGAGGAGGATCCAGTTGTCGCGGATGAGCCAATTGATAGGCTTACAGACATCAGACATACTCGTGATCTTGGCTCTTCAGAGGCAGAATGGGTAGTCAATGCCTCTGTGACTGACCGGAAATTTGCTCACGCAGCTAAGGACGCCATTGCTGCGTCTGATTTTGCAGAGGATTATATTGAAAATGTCACCAACTTTGCCGGGATGGCAATTGATGATTTGCATATAATTCCAAATGGTGGCGCAAATGGGATGTGGAGTTCCGTTCATAGAGAGATGTATATCGCAGAGCACGTTTTGAACGGTATCTCTAAAGGCATCTCATTGATCAAAGAGGGAAGAGTTGATGAAATAACTCCAAACATTGTTACAAATTTCCGGACAGTGTATCACGAGTTGGCACATGCCAGGTCATATTCCTTGTCAAGATATGGAATCAACTATGATGAGGAATGGGGCAGAAGATTGGAGGAGGGTGTTGTTGAGAGGACAGCCAGGAAGATTGTGGAATCAATCTTTGGAGAAGGATCACTGGGCAGTCGCGGGTCTTATCACGGAGAAGTGTCATTCTTTGATGCCATTGCCAATAAGCATGGTGAATCTGCATTTGATGAGATTTGGTCCAGTGCAATAAGTGTGAGTGATAGGCTGGACATTGTTGGGAGGTATGCAAAGGATTTGTTGCTTGATCACATTCGCTCTGTTCCGACGGCTATATATCCCAGTGATGTTAGCGAGAGTGATTTGCTGGAATATGTTGATTCCATGAGAAATGATAAGGCTGCCAAGATTGCCTTGAAGGATTGGAATCTGTATCTTCAAAGGTTCCACCCCAATTGGCAAGGATCGGAATTGGTATCCCAGTATAGATTGGATCAAAGGAGGAAAAGTGATATCCATTGAAGAGTATATCAAGCTGTCTGATAAGATCACAGCTGCCAAGACACCTGCAAAGGTTCGGGCAGTGAAGTTGCCGGACGCAGATCCAAATGATGACAGACTTTCGGACCTGTATGAAATGCAAGAGATGAGGGCAATGGCGTTGGAGAATGAGTCAAATTAGGACAACAATGAGAAGAGGTTGATCACAATGCCAAGAGAAGCAGAAACCGCAGAGGTCAAACTATTGACCTCACCACTGGAGGTGAAGCAGGTCAATATGCAGGAGCGGACTTTTGAAGGTCTTGCTTCAACCTGGAGTTTGGATCTGGGTCTGGATGTGATCAAGAAGGGAGCATTTCGGCAGACTCTCAAGGAGTGGCGTTCATCCGGGAAGATTATCCCTTTGCTGGACAGCCACAATTGGTTCAGTGTCCGGGATGCTGTGGGCCGATTGGTGGATGCCAAGGAGACAGAGGACGGGCTGTGGACCTTGTGGAAGATTGTTCCAGGAACGGACGGGGATGAGATCCTTGCCCGACTCCGGCCTGATGAGGACGGGGTGGCCTTTATCGACTCAATGTCCATTGGCTATCGGACAATCAAGGCAGAGCTTGATGAGGACTCCGGGATCAGGACAATCAAGGAGTTGGAGCTTCACGAGGTCAGCCTTGTCTTGTTCCCGATGAACCCGGAGGCCCGCATTGACAATGCCACCGTCAAGGAGTTCGCGGCTAGCGTCAAGTCCTTCATCAGCCGAGTCCCATCAGATGCTCAGGGCCAATTCCGTGAGGCCGTCCGGAAGGTCGTTCAGCCACGCCCAGAGGATGCTACAAAAGAGGAGTTGGAGGAGGCAGCCAAGGCTGCCAGCCGCAAGAAGACAACACCAGCACCACCCACTAGAACCGGCAACACAGCCTCCACCAAGAAAGCACCGGCCAAGGAATCTCCGGCTGCTCTGGAGGGGGATGACAGAGGGGCACCAGATACGTCCCTGTTCGACCAGCTGCGTTTGCGTCGGCTGGATACCTTTGCGCAACACATCTCACACTGACGGAGGGCATCATGGCCGACGCATTGGCGGAACGCCAGAAAGAGTTGGACAAGATCATGGAAGAGGCCAATAGGCTTCAGTCATTCTATGATCAGAATGATCCGGACACCGGACGCAAGCGGCGCTGGGACCCGGAGGACCGGGAGAAGTTCGACAAGCTGTGTGAAGAAGGATTTGAGATCCAGCAGGACATTGAAGCTGAGTTGAAGCACCAGCAGCTGGAACAGGTTGGCCGGAGGCTTCGGGAGGTTCCGGAGATCACCATGCCCAACGCTCGCAAGCACTCGGATGGCAGCAATTCTGTCAGCAACCGTGATGTTGCTGGCTACATCTCACTGGGCGAGACAGTCATCCAGTCGGAGGAGTTCCGCAAGTTTGCCATGGGCCAGTATGCTCGTGGCAACCACGCCATCATTCAGGTTCCCGCCGCTATCAACGGCAAGAATGTGGTCCGTGGTGCTCACGGGGAGTCTCTTGTGCCTCTCACCAGAGAGCAGCGCAAGGAGTATGAGCGGTTCCTCCAGACCAAGGAGATGAAGGCCGTTCCCACCCTTGGCACCGGAGTCATTGAACCGGAGCGGGTGCCTCGGATTGCCCAGGTTGTCGCGGATGAACGGCTCACCATTCGTGATGTCATTTCCACCGGCCAGACTTCTGCCACAGCGGTTGAGTATGTCCGGGAGGAGAGCTTCAGCGCTGCTGCGGCTCCCACCGCCCATGGCGTGGAGAAGCCGGAGGAGGATGTGGAGTACAGCCTGCAGTCCGCTCCTGTGCGGACGATTGCTGGCTGGATGCCCGTCCAGAATCAGCAGCTGGAGGACTGGGCCCAGCTTCGCTCCCTCGTTGATGGTCGACTGCGGTACTCTGTTGCCCGGTCTGAGGAGGAGCAGATTCTGTATGGCAATGGCTCTCCTCCGAATATCGAGGGCATCCTACAGGTTTCCGGAACCACCAACATTGCGACCAATGGCCGGTACAATGCAGGTGGACCAAATGCACACACACTCATCGACGTTGTCCGACTGGGCATCACCGATGTGCTTGTGGCCGGGTATCAGGCCAATGCGGTTGTCCTTCACCCGTTCGATTGGGAAACCATCGTGCTGGAAAAGGGCAGCGACAACCGGTATGTCTGGGTGGTTGTGACGGACAACAATGGTTCCCGGCTCTGGGGTGTTCGGGTGGTTGAGTCCATTGGTGCGCAGAGCCGGGTCACCAGCGAGCGGAATATCCTTGTTGGAGATTTCAACATGGGCGCCCAGCTTCTGGACCGGATGCAGACCACCGTTCAGGTTGGTCTGATTGACCGTCAGTTGGTTCAGAATATGCGGACCATTCTGGCGGAGGAGCGGATTGCGCTGCCAATCTATGCTCCCGCTGCGTTTGCCTATTTCCAGACGGCTGTGGGTTCCTGATAACCCAACTGTGGGCATAACGTCCACAAGCCAGTTCTGAGGCACCAGCATGGGTGGTTGAGCAAGTACCGGGACACCTTCACCAGAGAGCTTGTTCAACCACCCATTTGGGCTTTCAAGGAGGAGATATGCTAGATCGAAATGCGAGATTGAAGGCAGAACGGGCACAACGTGCGGAGGAGTTCCGGAAACGGAATGAGGCAGCGGTGGCTCAGGAGGCCGCTGACTTGCTCCTGACTCCTGAGCAACGCAGGGTACGTTTGGAGGAGGAGCGTGCGCGGAAACGTTCTGATTTTGAACAGCGGAACAAAAATGCAGCGGAGTTGGAAATTGCCCAGTCCAAATACAGCCGGTCCAGAATGTCTGATCTCACCGGGGTGGCTGGCGGAGTCCGGGTGATCCGGGTGGCCCCTCTCCGGGAGGTGGAAGGACAGGAGGAGAAGATGCGCAGGACTCCACTGGAAGACAAGATGCTCAGGTCGGGAGAGGACAAGAGTGAACCAACAGCATTTGCCTCTACACGCGCCAGAAACCTAGCGGAAGGGCACGGGCTGCCCGCGAGTGTGTTCATTGGTCTCACACCAAGTAGCACACACGGATTCACAGCGGAGGACGTTCGCAAGGCTGCTGAAACTTGGTTCGGGACGGGAGACAGCTGAATCATGAGGCAAACTCCCCTATCCCTATCAACCATCAGCCGCGAGCCACATTATCAGGACATATGGGTGCGCGGCAAGAAGGTTCATCAGGGATACCGGAATTGCTCTCAACGTTGGTCAGTGATCAAACGGATATTGTCCCGATATGACTCCCCGATGTCTGTGCTGGACCTGGGTGCCCAAACGGGATATTTCAGCTATCGCATAGCAGAGGAGTTTCCGGCAGTGGTTGTGGCTGTTGAGCCTGCCAAACAGGGACTCAGCATCCAAATCGAGGAAGCCAATCGGAATCCACAAGTGAGTTGGGTCCGGGAAAAGCTGACGGTGGATGGCGTTAGTGCCCTGGGATCATTCGATGTGATTTTGGCCTTGAGCTTCCTGCACCATCAGAAGGATTGGCGCGAGTGGTTGTCCACATTGACCTTGATGGCTCGCTCCTCATTGATTGTGGAAACGCCGCACCCGGATGAAAAGCTGAACCAGGCAGTGGCCAGAAAAAATCTGCGGGAGATCCACGAGACAATTGCCAAGGTAGCGACACAGGAGGGTGCTGGGGAAGGAGTCTGGGACAAGAAACTGGAGCGGGGGATCTTTCATATCTCAACCAACTATCCAATCACTGGCCGGGTGTTCACCGGGAATGGAGTTCACGGAAGACACTCCACCAGACTTGCGGAAGATTGGAACAAGGTTCTTGGATATGTCCCGTTCCCCGGTTCATTGAATCTCCGGACCAAGGTGTCAAATCTTCACTCCCAGCTGGGTCCTCCAGTGATGGAGTATGTGGACGCCAAACGTGGCAAGGCAGGGCGCAAGGGAGGGGATTACCAGATATGGCCAGCCAAGATTATCGGATCAACTGTGCAATGTCACTTGATTGTTCCCGGATCTAGGACGCATGGCCCTGACACTTGTGAGATTCTGGCCCCAGTTTCCTTGCGGGAGACTCTGGGCATTTCGGATGATTCTGAAGTCAGGCTGTTGGTTGGTCCATGGGTGAAGCAATGATCCCGAAGATTATCCACAGGCTCTGGATCAATCCTCCTGGCCCACCAATGCCTGATGAGTTTATTGAATACGGGGATAGTTGGAAAAGGATTCAGTGGTCACAAGGATGGGTGATACAGGATTGGACTAGCCTTTCAGGGATTGAACCACTGCACAATCAGCACCTTTATGATCAGGCCAGTGGACGGGACATGCACCGTTATCGGTCTGACATTGTGAGGCTGGAGTTGCTTCTGAAGTTTGGCGGAGTCTATGTTGATTGTGACTTGGAGCCACTAAAGGTGATTGACGATTTGCTGACGGGACATGAGTGTGTGTTGGCTGAGTCAGCAAATCGCCGCAGTAATGGAGGGGCAATTGTATCCAACAGCTTTATGGCTGCAATTCCAGGACACCCCTTCATTCGCCAGTTGGTCGAGTCCTTGGAGGAGTCAACAACCAAATACAAGGGCAAGCACACCGCCTTGGTCACTGGACCTTACCATGTTCAGAGATTGCTGGATGAGTATCAAGGTGACGGGATACATATATTGGAGCCATGGGTTTTTTACCCACAGTCCATAGCAGACCGCAATGCAGGAAAGCCTCTTGATCTGTCAAGAGCATACGGGTGGCATCGCTGGGCAACTAGCAGGAGAAAGTTTCATGGGGAAAGTTCTGCAGCCACTGTCTGAGGAAAGACTTCCTCCACGATCACCGGTGGCATCCCGGATGATGGTGGATCTGTGCGAGAACATACATATTCATCATCGGGAGTTGCGCCAAGAGTTCAGCATCGCTGAGTTCCGGGAGTACACTGATGAATTGGCGCGCGCTAGGGAGAGTGTTGAGAAGTATTTGTCTGACAATCCCGAGTATCGAGAGGGTGCGTATCCAACCACTGTGATGGTTGCGAATGGTAAGGCCCGTTTGCTGGTTGCAAGTCCAAAGCCCAGCAAGTCAGCATACTTCCCGGAACGATTGAGGATTGACCTGGAGTATCCTACATCCTTTGGAGAGGTACATATCCATTGGAGGGATTGGAGACTGTTCATTGATCGTGAGCAATTGAGAATTGCTGCCAGAGCCTTTGCCAAGGCTATTCAAATGCTTGATCAATATGAGTCCAAACAGAAGTATCCACCGCGCAGGATGATGACTGAGGAGGATATGAATGTTGTGAATTCAAAACCTCCAATGAAGGCTAAAGGGAAGGGGCACTTTCTGTCCTTGCTGGACAGAATATCTTGAGCAGCAGAAACAAGGTCCAATTTCAAGAATGTGTGGTGCACAAGCAGTTCATTGACAATCCAGAATTGCTCCAGAAGGAATTGCACTTTTATCAACTTGTTCCATGGGCCGCTCCCAAGCTGATACACGCAGGAGATGACTGCCTGATTATCGAGAGGCTAACACCAGCAAGCAAGTTGCCTCTTTGGAAGCCCATTGATGAGTTGTACGATCTTCTGAAACGGATACACAATGCAGGAGTCAATCACAGGGACGTACACATCGGGAATATTGTTTGCCACCCTGTTGATGGGCCACTGCTTATTGATTGGGAGCACGCAACTGATCAGGTTGAGTCTGAATCATATGACTTGGTTGGACCGGCCAGTGGGGTGGAACCTCCGAAGGGACATAATGGAGATCCGGGACAGCCAATGTGGATTGGCTCTGATCACAGATTGAGTATCAAACGTCAATGGAAGTGATAACCATCAACACCCACGGGCACCTTCTTCACTTGCACGGCACTCCGGGAGTCATCCGGAATTGCTGGGTGAAGGGTTTGCCATATGAATCCCCTCTTCTGGAGCATATCCGGAATCGGGGATTCAAGGGTGGGTTGGCATTGGACATCGGCGCGAATATCGGGAATCACTCCTTGTGGTTCTCCATTGTTTGCGGGTTAGATGTGATCGCATTTGAGCCAATCCTGCACAAGCAGCTGGAGAAGAACCTGAAGCTCAATCCCAGCGCGAGTGTTCAGGTTGAACCTTATGCCTTGGGAAATAAGGAAGGCAAAGCCCACCACCTGGGTCGTGGAGTATTGGAGTTGAGTGCTGATGGAACCATTCCAGTCAAGCGGTTAGATGACTTGTTGTTGGAGAACATCTCATTTATCAAATTGGACATTGAAGGAATGGAATCGAGTGCGCTTCAAGGAGGGGCACAGACCATACAGCGCGAACGTCCAGTCATCTATGCTGAGGCATGGGGAGATGAAGGACACAAGAAGGTTGCCAGAGTTTTGGAGCCATGGGGATATAAAGTGACTGTATCCTTTCACCAACGCAATCAGATGGGACACGATACGCCAGTTGAGGAATGGATGGTGGATTGTGACTGATTTGACGATTGTGACAAGCTGTCACAACTATGGCAAATATTTGGAGGACTGGGCCAAGTCCATCATTAGCTTGCACACTCTTCCGGATGCGATTGTAATTGTCAATAACGGATCAACTGATGACACTCGCCAGCAAGCAGAGGATACAGGCCATATCCTCCGTGGTGCTGGCCTACCAGTCATTGTTGATCACATTGAGCGCACAGACTTCGGCAGCGCCCGCAATCGGGCTGTGTCCTTGTCTGAGACTGAATGGGTCCAGCACTTTGATGCGGACGATATGGTCATGCCTCATATGGTTGATGATTTCCTGGCTCTGGCCCCGAATGCAGATGTTGTTTGTCTGGGATATGAGAGGGTTGGCAATCTGAATGAGGGTCCACGCAATCGAGTCAAGACATACAAAAGCAGCCAAGGAATCACCACCCTGAATAACCTCACCCCTTGCTCTGGGGTGAGTCCCTTCCGGAGAAGGTTCTGGGAGCAATCCCCATACCGGACCGACATGCGCGGCGGGTGGGACACTGCATTGTGGCTAGGATTTGCTCACCTCAATGCGAGGTTTGTGGCCACTAAACGTCCTTGCTTCTGGTACAGGCAGCATGGTGATTCAATCTTCAACACCAGACGTTTGAATCTCAAAGAGGGCAAGAGAGTTGGCACCAAACTCCAGTCCCTCCGGCGCGGGGATAAAGGATTCAGCATCATTGTCCCTTACCAGACCGATTCAAAAGGGCTGCGGGACCGCAATTGGAATTGGCTTCAGGGTTGGTACCAGAATCACTTTCCAGATTGCGAGATTCTGGTTGGCGAGATCAGAGGAGTGTGGAACAAGGGCAAGGCAGTCAATGCCGCCGTTTCACAGTCTCGCGGCGAGTATTTGATTGTGGCTGATGCTGATTGCCTGGTTCCTGTTCAGGCATTGCAAACGGCTATGGACCTGGTCAAGGGAGGGGTGCCATGGGTTGTACCCCACACCCTGGTTCACAGGATCACAGAAGAAGCCACACAGACTCTTATAACCCAGGACTCCTCCCTCTCCAGCTTTGAAGTGGCTCCTGGGCTGAGCAAGAAGCCTTATCAGGGATTTGCCGGAGGAGGGATCTTTGTTGTGGAGCGGGCCAAGTTTGATTTCATTCACGGTTTCCCGGAGGAGTTTGAACGATGGGGAGCGGAGGATGAGGCCATCGGGGTGATTATGGACACTCTTCTTGGACCGCACGTGAGATTGGAAACAGATCTGTGGCATTTGTGGCACCACCCCCAGCCCAGAGGACTTCCATCCCAAAACATCAACCGTTACCAGTTGCTCAAATATTTGGTTGCCTCTGGTGATGAAGATAAGATGTATGGGATTGTGAGTAATGATAGAAGGGGTGGAGTGAGAGGGTTGAACGGGCTTGTCAATGAGTGGCCCTATCCTTATCATCGGCCAGCCAATGAAGAAGCTGGGGCTGGGACAGATGCTGTGAGCTTGACCAGTTCTGAAATTGAGAAACAGCGAGCAGAGTTGGCCAGTATGCGATCCTTTGAGAACATGCGATTGGAGATGGTTGGAAGGGGGATAATACGATGACTGGCCAAGAGCTTTTGGCTTATTTCAAAGCCAATGCTGAAGATGAAAGTATGTTGGTTGATATGTTCAACCGGGCTGTTGCTGCTATCGAGAAAGAGGTTGATTGGTACTTTGGCGAGCCCAGGGCCACAGAGGAGATTCTTGATGGCTCTTCTAGTCGGGTCAAGACTGATTTGTTCATCCGACAATATCCAGTACCTGGTCAGCCTGTGGTGATCTCAGAACGTTCCCGGATCGGCAGCAGTTGGTCTGTTATCCCTTCTTCCAATTATGAATTTGGTGGCAATGGAAGGGTGATAATCCACGTCAGTTTTTGGCCAGTGGGTCGCCGGAATATCAGGGTTCAATACACAGAGGGATTTGTGTCTATGCCTGGGGATGTTCAACAGCTTGCCTTGGATATGGTCGGGTCCCGGTGGAAGTCCCGGTTGCTTGGAGGAGGTCCGCTCAAGAGTGAGTCCCTGGGCGATTACAGTTACACCTTGGGAGATCTGGAGGGATCAGGACGGGACAGTGGGAGTGCTTGGGGCAAGGTCCGGAACAACTGGGGACGGGGGAGGATCTGAGGATGAGCATTGCCCATCTTTTGGATCACACTTGCCGGGTGTGGCAGCTTCAGGAGACAGTTACCGGGACTCTCCGAACCACAGAGAGAGGATACACCATTGTCCCCGGTCAAGAGGCTCTGTCTTGCGGAGTCCGAAGGCAGGATACCCGAATCACACAGATCAATCCAGGAGTGGCACCACAAGGGTTCCGCAAGGTCTACTTCGATGGGAATCCTCCAATGAAGGAACGGAATGTGATTGACATCTACATCGGACCGGACGCACCAACCCGGTTGAGAATCGAGTCAATGACATATCCTCGTGGTCATCACACGGAGGTTGTTTGCACGGAGTTCCTGGAGGATCTTCCACCTGTGATAGAGTCATGATCACTGTGAAGCTTGAGGATGGCGCAGAAGGGGTGGATGGGATCGGAGATGATATGATAAGTGATCTTATGCGCAGAGGAGAGATCACAATGAAGGCATTCCTTCTCATGTTCGAGGGTGATGTCAAGTCCCGGCTGTCCGGAGCCAGGACTGGCAGACATTACATTGTGAGCAAGACTGGGCCTGCCCATATCGCGAGTGCCCCAGGAGAGAGTCCAGCCCGATTGCACGGACACTTGGCTAATAGCATTGGTCACTCCGGGCCATTTTGGAAGTCAAAGAATGAGTTGATCGGGGAGGTTGGTTCAGGGTTGGGGATCGGGGTCAATGATCCCAGCAACAATGCTTCCAGCTATGCAAGGAGGCTGGAGTTTGGCGGAGTGCACATTGTTCCCCGCACTGTTCCTGTTCGGATCCACACTGGAGAATGGAGGATGGTGAAGGCTGGAACCCAGATCCGGATTCTCCCCCGTCCCTATATGGGTCCATCAGCAGAGAAGATGCGGGTGGTTGCTGAAAAGATGTTTGATCAGAGAGTGTGATCATGAGAGGAACCCGTTGGATGGATGTGGTTGGGGCAGTGGCCAATGCAGCCACACTACACCCAACACTGTCCGGGATTTATGGCAAGACAATTCGATCCACAGGCTTCAATGATCATGTGGTTCCTTGTTTAGAATACACTTTGATCAGCAATGTCCCTGGGGTTGAGATCTGGGAGCCAATAGTGATCCAATGGGATCAGTTTGTAAAGACAAATGTTGAGTTGTATAATTCCGAGCAGGCATTGATGATGCTGTTCAGCCATCAAAATCCAGTATTGTTGAATGGAGTTTATATGTGGTCAATGTTTGTGGAAGGGGCACAATTGGCGGCTCCAATGACGCACGGTTATTATGGACGTGCGCTCAGGTTTCGTTTTACTCCGGTGATGTCTGAGTACGTTTCCAACTAATGCCTCTTGACAGGGAAAGGGAGAAGAAATGTTGAATGTAATTCCTGCCAACCTGGAATTGATCCTCCGGCGGATCGGTCGTGGAGCGGTGTACTATGCTGTGGATGACTCTGATCAGCCAGTTCGCTGGGATCCAGGCACTCCAATTGCAATGAAGTTTCTGGGAGACACAGAGGGTGAAATCACCATCACCCCGAATGGCACAATGGCTAACCTGACACTCCCGGAGTTGTCTGGAGATGCCGTTCACGAGGCTGAGTATGTCGGGGATAATCCAGTGTTGGAGATCCCGTTGTTCCTGGCCAATCCAAATTTGTTCCCAGTCGTTAGCCCAACTGGACTTTCCTCTGCGGGTCACCAGCGGGTCCGTCCTGCGGATGAGCGGACTGTACTTGTGATTCCTGAGAGGTTGATGCGGAAGAATGATGGAACGTATGCCAACCTGTCCTTCGCGGATGGGATTGGATGGCAGTTGGATGGTGCTCCATTGGATGCTGCGCACCAGACTCTTCTGGGCCTGTCATTCTGGCTCTGGAGATGTTATGCAGCCCGTCCCACCCGCCGGTTCCTGGGAGGGCACGGGGATGATGGCAAGAATATCGAGACAGTAACGTTCCAGGGGATGATGCACCCGCTGATGCCTGATGGGCACCGGATTTTTACCTGTGGAGATCCTACCTTGGCAGGGATCAACATTGACCCGTCTGTCTCATGATTGTCTTTAGCAAGAAGTCAGACAAGGAAGTCCGGGAGGCATGGAAGGCTCACCGGAAGATGGAACAGGAGTTGATGGGGAAAGAGGAGGAGCCTGCCGCAGTCAATGCGATCAATGCATTGCAGCTGACTTCTCCTCCCCCATTGCTCTGGGATGGTACTGAGTACCGGGTCCCAGTTGTTCCATTTGCTGATGGCTTGAGACTTCAGATCCTGTCCAGCAAGATTGCAAATCGGGATGGGGTTTCATTGCCACCAGAGGAGCAGTTGAAGGTCTGGGATGAGGCGAGTACAATCATGTGGAACCTCTTGAGCCCCAAGCCCAAGGTCAACCCATTCAGCAATGCTTCCCCCCAGGAGGTGGGGGAGCTAATTGCTTTTTTCTTGTTTGTCCAGATGAAATGGAAAGGAAGGTCCCGGCTGACACTTCCAACAGAAAGCCAGTCCCGTTCGACTACATTGATGCAGTAGTGGACTTTGCTCACTGTTTACCAGTGTGGGTCGGGAAGGATGGGATGCCGCTGTCTTGGCGGCATTTCCGTTATGGTCTGGACTACCTCCGGAGAATGAGGGCAAGAGAAAGTTTGCGGTTGGCCAATTCAATGACCGCAGCCAGCATGATGAAAGGTAGTGACCGCAAGGATTGGTTCCGAGATAACCTGATGACAGCTGGCTGGTGAGCCATGGCAGATATTCGCAAGATTGTATCCTTGATTTTCAATCGAGCATCTGGTGATGAAGTTGAATCTCAGATTGCTGAATCAATTGGAAATGCAGGCAAGGAGGGATCTAAGCATCTGGAGGAGGAGGTTGGTAAGAAGGGAGGCAAGAAAACTGCGGAGGAGTTTGGAAAAGCTTTCACCAAACACTTCCAGAGAATTGTTGCCCCGATTCTTAGCCTATTCACAGCTGCTGGTCTTACCCGGTTCTTCAAGCAGTCAATTGAAATAGCAGCACAGGCAGAACAAAACGCACTCCGGCTCCGTGGTGTTTGGGAGGCCAATGCTGGGGCTGTTGGACTTACCTTCAAGGAGATTCAGTCATTCCTCAAGGAGGTAAAGGACACCACACTGTTCTCTGGCTCTGATCTGAGCCTGGCCGCTTCCCAGCTGTTATCATACAAGTCCATATCTGAGGATACGTTCAAGCGTACCATCAGCTTGGCTACAGATATGGCATCTGTGTTTGGAGGTTTGGCCAATAGCACAATGGCCGTTGCCAAGGCATTGGATGATCCAATCCGTGGCATGGACATGTTGCGCAAGCAAGGCTTTACTTTCGAGGCACAGGTTTACAAACAGATCCAAGCACTGACGGAACAAAATCGTTTGTTGGAAGCACAGGATCTCATCCTGGCTGTATTGGAGGATGAGATCAGTGGTGTTGCCAAGATGATGAAGACAGGCTGGGCAGGAGCAATTGACAGTCTGAATAAAGCATATGGAAGTTTGAAAAAGTCCATTGGTGATTATCTAATGGACTCAAGCAATGGAATATCCATAATGGATCGGGTGACCCGGTCTATTATATGGATGAATAACAATTTGGATGAGTTGATTGCAATAGTCAAGAATTTGATTATTGCAATTGGGGTAGTCGGGGTTGCCGGAGCAATTGGAAAGGTTACAATCGCAGTCAGGGCTGCGGATAGTGCATTCAAGGCTTGGCGTTTGACCTTGATTGGTTTCAATGCCTTGATTGGACCCAAGGGTTGGTTTGTGTTGGGGGTTGCTGCAGTAACTGCGGCGCTGACCAAGGTAAGCGAAGCTACACGAGAGGCCAAACAGGAGCAACAGGAATACCTTCGCTCCTTGGAGGATATGAACCTTGATGAAATCAAGGTGCAGATTACTGAGCTTGGAAAGCAGATGGTGGATTTGGGCCTTCAGCTAATGGACCCGAATCTCAGTTCAGGCCAAAAGAGTGCAATTGAGCGAAACATCAAATTGGTTCGGGATGCATGGGAAAGAGCTATTGAGATTCGTGACCAATTGCTAAATGAGAGTGAGCGACCCAGCCCATTTGATTTTGATCCGGAGTTGACGCTGGAGGAGAAGGAGTTGCTGCGGGAGAAAGCTGAGAAGATGTGGACTCACTTCTTCCAAGCAATTGGACAACCTGGCAGACGCAATGTTCGGATCTCTGTGCCTCTGGAGTTGACTGAGTTTGATATCGAGGCTCCGGTAATGCTGTACCGGAAAGAGTTGCGCAGGCTTGGCTTTGAATTGGATGAGGTGGCTAGACAGGAGTTGATTGAGAAGGATCGACAAAAGCAAATCTTTGATGCATTGGGCGGGACTCTTGAGACTGTTCAAGTTTCAGCATTCACCCGACAGGCATTGGATGAGCGCAAAGAGTTTTATGAGGAGGAGCTACGGGTTCTGGATATTGTTCAGGCCCATTCAGAAAATGCAGCCAATGCTATATCCTATGCCTTCCACAATGCCTTTATGCTTATGCATGAGGATGCAGTCACAGTAGGCAACTTTGTGGAAGGGGTGATGCGTAGTTTGGGCAGTTCCGGACTGGCAGCAATCTCCGATTGGGCCCACGGGAAGGTAAAGGCCAATATGGCTGAGGCTATTGAGCAAGGTGCTCGCGCTCTCGGATTCTATGCCACTGGCAATGTTCCAGCAGCCAGCGCAGCAGCATCCTCCGCTGCCCAACACTTGGCCGCCGCTGCCGCCTGGGGAGTATTGGCTGGAGGGTCCGGGGCACTGTCGGGCATTGTGATGGAGAGGCCATCAGGAGGTTCCCCCTCCTCTTCCCGAGACTCCGGGATTGGAATGGCTGAGAGGAGTGATCCTGTGGGTCCGGAAGTCCATGTGTACTTTGATCCACTGGATCCAAATAGCATGCGCGTCCAAGAGTTCCACCGGGAGACGCGCCGCCAGGTGAATGAGCTTTGGGGCGATAGCAATGCAGTCATTCGTTGGCACCCTTACCCAAGCAGAGCAGGATAATGTCCTCATCACTTCCAAATCGTCCCGCATTCATTTACGCGGATGGTGAGTTGGTGCTCTCTTGGCCAGCTAGACCAATGATCCCGAGAGAGGTGGGCATCGGGTCTAGGGCCATCAGCGCTGTGGGTCTACCAGCCACCTTCGAGGTCAGGCGTGATTACTTCGGGGAGATCACCCTGCGATATATGGATTCGGAACGGGCAGCACTATTTTTCTTCCTTCGCTGGGCTCAGAGGTCCGTTACTCCATTCACTTTCCGATTGGATTTTGAGAATGGACCGGAACATCTCTGCTATCTCCATCAACCAGAAATGGGTGATGAAATAGCAGAGATGAAAACTGAGTTCCCACGAATGAATGAAATCACTATATTGCTCAGGAGTATGTCCGGACCATTCAACCCTTTCTATTGGGGGCAACAATGATAGTGATAGCCCTTACTGCATTGGGAATAGCAATCACCATTGCTCTTGTATACGGGGTTGCTGTGAAGATCGTTTTGATTGATTGGTTGGCCTTTGCTGGATTGTTGTATATTATTGCCTTGCTGGTATATTGGCTGATCTGGTTTTAGTTGCTCATCACAATCACCTATCGTAAGGGGATATTGGTATGAAAAAGTTGGCTGGACTTTTCGCGTTGGCAGCAATGCTGATGGTTGGGGCGAAGTATTCTTCAGCAGCCTCTTCACCTAATGAATATTCTCTGAGGGCAACCTCTTGTTTTTCTCCTGAAGGATTCTCTACTGTTAGCATCAGCTGGAGCACAGCACCAAGCATACTCCCCATCTCCGGGTATGCTTATGGAATTGCTTATGCTAACAGCATGTCAACAATTACTTCGGACACTGTGGGATCAGAGGTGCGTAGTGCAACAGCCTCTATACCATGCCCTGCTTTCGGGGATTCTGTAGTATTGTTGGGGGCAGTTAGGGCTATTGATTCTATGGGCAGGGAAGGTGATATTGGATCAGACACCCTTACCTTGCGCACCTTTATCCCCAATCCTCCGGGTGCTCCAGAAGTGTCATTGGATACCATAGCCATGCTCACAGGAGAGGGGCGAGTTATTTATGATGAGCTCAATGTGGTGATGGGAGATTCCATTCAGTTGTGTTACTATGTTGAATACGTAGATGGAACACTAGGACTTGATCCTGATATCCCTTTCTGTAGGGCACTGGCCGGAATCCCGATGGACTTCTCAATTCGATATGTGTCCTACTGGGGTGGACAAAACCCGCCGATGTGATCGCTGTGGGAAGTATATGATCAATCAAGGAGGAGTTCTTGAAGTTGATTGTGAATCAACCAGAGAACGAATGCACTGTAGCGTAGTCATCTGTAGTGAATGTTCTCCGCTGTTGATGAAACATCTAAAGCGTTTTTTCAATTCATCAGTGCTGAAGGTCGAGAGGAAATAGTGTTGTTGACTCATCTACAGCATATCAGGATTTCATAAATGTCGCAACATTACCTCGACTTCACAGAGCCGCAGTTTTCCAACGGGCAATCTCCTCCTTCCGGGTGGACTGTACGACACGTTGTAACAGGCACTTCGGTGTGGCAGATTATCCTGTCCGGAGGAGATGGGTATGTCCAACACACTTCAAACTCATCAGTACGTCGTGCGCTGGCTTGGACGGATGTAGGCGTGGTAAGCACCGCTGTGGAGTTTCTCACTCGTTTTCGCACTAGCTCCTTTGGAAATAATTCCCAGCAGAATCAGATTCAAGTTTGCAGTGGTGGGGCAGCAAGTAATGAGGATGGGTACTTGTTGTATGTTGAGAATCCATCCAACACGCCATCCCTAAGTATTGCAAGGCGAGTGGGTGGTACCTCAGTCATCATTGCCACCATTGCGAAGCCATTCACAATCAATACAGACTACTGGATGTGTCTCCGGTTTGATCCATCTACCGGAGTGCTAGAAGCTGATTCGTGGATTGATGGCACAGCTGAGCCTAGCACATATGCGCTGTCTGTGGTGGATGCAAATCTAACATCAGGAGAGATTGCTTTTGGAGCAACAACTGCTGCTGGCACAAGAACATGGGCAGTAGCTTCTGTTGGAACGGGAGGGGATTCTGCCCCTCGCAGACCGAAACAAGCACTCACCCCGGTATGGGAGACTTCACTCACCCCTGGTACAGCACGGTTTGTGACTGCTGGCGACTATTCCAGCCCTCTTGGAAGCATAAGCCATACACATAGCCAGTTTCAGTTGCTTGACTCTGCTGGAGTAGAGGTTCTGTATGAGAGCGGAGATGTGGTAGCCACTGCGCATATTGCGGAGTGGGAACCAGAGGTATCGGAAGGTACGTATCAGCTGCGCTGCCGACACAAAGTCAGCAATGGACAGTACGGTGAGTGGAGTTCCCCGCGCACGGTATACATTGGCGCGCCATCAGGGTACATGACTGGTATTTTCGCCAATGCTGGCAACACGTGTCCTGTGCCTGCGCATGATGTTGGTGATATCATTGTTGTGGCAGCCTATCGTGACAACAGTAATACATCACCAGGAAATGTCAGTGGATTCACCAGCCTAGTAAACGCAGGAACAGGAAACAACTCAATGCGTGTTGCCCGTATGGTGGCAACTAGTAATGATCACGTTTCCGGAACATGGGCGAATGCTGTCAGAGTGGTGGTGATGGTTTTTCGGGGAATCCCTTCAGCCACATCCTCTATTGTATTGGTCTCCAACGGAGGAGGAAGTGAAACCGGCACTGTGTCGCTCCCTGCCGGGACAGGGTTGCATCAACTGGGTGGTGATATAATTGATGTGTTTGCACACCGGACAGCAACACAGATTCTTTCCACTTCAGACGTCGGAGATCCAAGCCTTGCGATAGCATCACCACCAATGGTAGGGGTGTACATCAAGAGGTTTGCGGCAGAGGCTGTGCCTGGTGAAGTTGTAACCAACGGCGGCACCACATCAGATGACCGATACTATGTAGTGCGTTTCGCAATCACCCCTCCAATCGAGGATAACCCACGACGCAAGGAATCGGGGCTGGTTGCGATAGAGGACTTCTCAACATATCCCGATGGACCACTACCATCGGACAAATGGGAGGTTGTCGGTTCGGGAAGTGTCGAGGTAGTTAGCGGACAGCTACGTCTCACCCCGGCTGATGTGGCTGGTGCGCGTGTCGCAGCCCTGTACAAGGCAGCCCCATTGAATGGGATGCACGTTCAAGGGACACTGTGGAGATCCGCTGTTGGTGATGATGAACCTTTTGTACTGTTGATGGCTCGTGTAGCGAGTCTAGCTGTTGCTGCCAATCAATTTGGAGCAGGGTACGCAGATCACGGCACACTGACCGGGGTTGTTGCCCACGCATTTCAGGTGTTGGGAGGAGCATATTCAAGTTTGGGAGGTCCCGGCGGGTTGGCCAATGGTCCTCGTCAGTTGAAAGTGCGAGCGGTGGATGACAGGTGGCGAGCCTTCACCTATGGATTTCATGCATCTGGAAGAACGCAAATCTATGCTGGGAACAGAAGTGAGCTAAATGGGGTGTTGGGATATGCTGGTATTGGCGCACGCACACATCAGGCAGGAGGAAGTGGTACAGAGTATGCTTACTGTGAGAGCATGCAACTCACTAAAGATGATGCTGTTACAGTATTGAATGTACCAGAAGGGTACAAGCTATTCTTAGATGCTGATGGTGGAGTGAATTGGGATGATGTAGGGAGCGGTGCCGGTCCTGATGGTGTAGCGGTGTTGGAGGATGTACGTAGTATCTGGCCACAGCTGCTGTACGTTCGTAACGCGAGCAACCAGAACATCGCCAGTCTCGGCCTTTGTTGGGGTGGTGACGTATTCGAGTTTGGTGATCTTGCAGAGGAGACCATTGAGGTTGCTTTGTTGGGTGCAACCAATGTGCAGGTTGGCGTCACCATTCCGAGTATAGAAGCAACTGCGAGACGTTTACAGCGCAGCACTTCTCCATCATTCTCTTCTTACGTCACCGTATCACAATCAGAAGTTCTTGGTCCACTTCCGAATCCACTCACTGATACTGGTGGTGATCCAGGAGAGACGTACTATTGGCGCACTGAGTTGGATCTTCCTGATGATGCTATTGGGTACAGCAACATTGTCAGTTTGACGTTGCCATTGGTTGATGGGCCAAATGCACCGTCAATTATTGTGCTTGGTGTATCAGATAGCTCAGTGACAGCCAGACAAACAAGCAATTACAGTGATCCATTTGGACGTCCACACATTGCAATTGATTGGCGTGTGTTCAATTCCAATATGGATTTGGTTGCTGAAGTTAGTGGTATCCCGATTGATGGTGATGGATTATGGAGAAATGTTACCATTGAGAATCTATCTCCTCCATCAAGCAGCTTCTTTATCCAGGCACGCAATCGTGCAATTGCTGTTGTGGATGGAGAAGAAGTTTCATTACCAGGCACATGGTCCTCTCTGATTCCATTTTCACTGCTTGCGGAGGCAATTCCAGACCCACCACCACCCGAACCGGAAGAGGCACTGGAATCAATTGGGGCATTTACCTCTGTACGGGAATGGCCATTCACCCAACTTCAGACAAATGCAGCCATACGTGCACCTGGGCCATTGCCGTATCCCGGTACACTTGTGTTTGTGGACATTGAAGTATTTCGTATTGATACAGATTCAATGATCCATCGCCGCCGGGTTGCTCCGAATTTGAATCATACATTTGGTGCTTTGGTCCCTGGTATTCCAGTTCGTATAGAAGTCATCTATTTCTATACAAGGTCCTCACCATTCCAGCTACGTACCATAGCACGACGGGTGTCATTGCTATCTGTGCCACATGTTTTAGAGGCACCCTATTTGTATAGCATCAATGCCGTTCCAGCAGATAAAGTTGCAGGAGCAAATTTCACTGGTGATGTATCAATACGTTTGAGCAGCACAGATCACCCATCTTTCCAGAATCGTGATATCATTGTACGTCCAGGCAATTGGGTCATTGAAGTTACTAGGGATGACGGATTGACTTGGAGACGTTTGACTAGCAATTGGAGGCCAGAGATCCTAGATGATGGATGGACAGTAGACTCTGACCACCCTTCTTTCATTTGGCCCTTGAGTAATATTGCTCCTGGACAGGCCAGATTACGCTTCCGTACAGAGGCCCCAAGCAACAATTCTGAGTGGCGTTATTCTCCGTCATTTTATGTGAACATGACGGAAGGGCCAACGTTTACAGAACGTCGTGGATCTGCATTATCTCTGGATGATTTCAGCACCTTTCTGGATGGCGCAGGAGAGTGGAATGAAATTGGAGATGGAGAAGATCGTGTCATTCGTTACCGTAGCCTTGGCGGCGGGATAGTACTAGGTCACCAAGGCGGGATCGCAACATTGGACGGGATCTATACGCCACGCAGTTTCACTGAAACAATAATAGGGCAATTTGCATCTGGGGATTTTATAACGGACATGTCTTCGGAATGGGGAACAGTTGCATACGGTGAAGGCTCCCCAAATCCAGTGTCCGGTCTTGCTGGTCAGCTATCATCAGAATTTGGATCTACTGCGTGGAATTGGATTGGCACCTATTTAGGCTGGGCAGGATATTCGTGGTGGCAAGCAGGAATGCGGTATGGTAAAGGTACCATGCGGCAGATGTTGAGTAATTTCACCCAGCAATACCTGGCCGGTTTTTTCCACCTTGGACCGGGACTGCAACCACAATGGTTGAAGGGATCTTCAGCGGTGGTGGCAAGGGCATTGTCTCCTTGGTATAGCATACGTACACGATACACATTGCTGGGCATGTTGCCAAATGGCAATCACCAGATCTTGGTGGAGTCAGAGTTTCACGGACCGGGAACGGATTCAAACCCTGGAGGCTTCCAGGCAATGAGAACAATTGAATCCAGACAGTGGCCATGTGCCTCTTGCGGATTCCAGGCAGCTGGACGTTCCGGAGGCATTGTAGACTTCGCCGCAATCTCTGTCTTTGTGGAATCATGGGGAGAGTGTGATGCTCCGCCAATTCCAGTTCCCGGTAAGCCATGCATGTTGGAGCTGACAGTTTATGAAGAGGATCGTGATACAGTTGCTTGGATATCCACAGATTCAAATAATTTCGAGCATGGCGAGCCAACCCTAATCCAACCCGAGCACCTTGGAGAGCAGGTATTGGACTTTGCTAATGGATCAGCAAAGATTGCTCAAGTTGGCGTCCGGATTATTGATCGTTGGTTCACCAATCAATGGGAGGGCATTACCACCTCCCGGCTCGCGGATCTCCTGGGACGTTCAAAGGTTCAGGGATACAGGCTCCGACTCCGAAGATTCATCAGCGAATTGGCTGGCTGGATCACTTTGGGTGATGGTCCTGGGGGAGCACCACGAATGTCTGGGTATGCTGATTATTCACTATCCATTCGGGATTCTCGCGAGTGGGAGCGGAAGTTGCCGATGTTCTCGACTGCCTCCACATCCTCTATACTGCCGATTGGGATTATAAATGGGTTTGGTCACATTCCACCCGTTGATCCATTGCTTGGTGGACTAGAAGATTTCACTGCTGACCCGATGCCCATTACAGTTTACCGTATTGCATTCAGAAGTTATTGGGCAGGCGGGACGGTGAGCAACGGGAACACAGTTGATCCCGAAGTTGTAGTCAATCAAGGAACGATTGACTTGTTGGCAGCAACTCGTTTGGAAAGAGTAACAGAAGTGGATATGGGGATGGCTTGGTACAGGTTCTATTTTGACAACATCAAAGTGATGTGGAGGGTCCAAGGGTCCGGAGATCCATGGACTGAAATCGAGGCCCCAAGCTTCCGTTATCCATTTGCTCTGGGCATTGGAGTTGAAGATGATTTCAGAGGCACATTCAATTTGTATTACCTCCCGATATTTGATGCTGTACTTTCAGATTCAACTCCAGTAAAGGCAGTGGGGTATACTGCAGCTGCGGAAGATCACTTTTTGGATGTGCCAGCATCAACACCATTGGACTTTATGATTGTTCCAATGGAAGGTGTAAAGACAGACGCAAACAATCCATTCCATATCAGTGGAATAACTCTGGGTCAATTTATCAAGAATGCCTATGATGGATTCTATAGCCCCAGAGATGAAAATGGAGATGTAATTCCTACAGGCATTCGTTATAATGAGCAAGACATTCTGTCAATGACTCAGCCTGTATTGATCCGAGTTACTTCACCAGTAAAAGATGCCCGAGATTGGCTGGAGAGTCACGCTTATGCCCCATCAGGATATGCTCCAGCATTCAATCACGATATGGAGATCAGCCCGAAGTCTCAGGTCATTCCTACTGATGCTGATGTATTGCTTGGGCTGACGGTGATAGATGATATGATAACGATTCCTGAACCTTCTTGGTCACATGGGGAGAACGTTTACAATTTCCTTGAGTTCACTTATTCCAGGTACTACAAACACCAATCATCAACTGCAACTGATGGACTTGTAGAGAGGTCAATATCCATAAACTTCCTGAATCAGGAGTCCATCTATCGGAATGGAGAAAAGAGGTTGGAGATAGAGGGCCAACTATTCTCCAGCACAGGAAATGATTCAGGAAATGCAATAGACGTACCGGAGATCGGAGCAGTGCTGGCAGAGGATAGACGGGTGAATATCTTCAACCGGCTCCGGTTCGGAACGCCAACTTTCCAACTGTCTGTTTTCCGGATAGCAACCTATCACCTTCGCGCAGGAGATTTTGTAAGGGTCAACATCACTTGGTTCCCGGAGTACAGTACACAGATTCGCGGGATGGACATCTTGGCCCAAATCATAGCCATTGCAGATCTGGACTGCAACTTGCGTCGAATGACATTCGAGAGTTGTGGGCCATTCCCTGTATTCCCCTCATCATAACTATGAACGCTCACACAGCCCGGATATCAAAAATGAAAATGCAGGCAGGGGTGGACCCGGTTGTTGGATTGGGCACTGCATTGTTGACTCTGGTTTCTGGATTCTTGAGCCTGCATATGATTGTGTTGATGATCCTGACTCCTCTCGCGAGTGTGCTGGATCTTTTGTTGGGGGCCAGAAAGGCAAGTGTGAGGAAACGATTGGGGCTATCAGGCGGTTATGACCGGGCCATCCGGGATGAAGGATTGATCAATAAGGGAGTCTTGTTTCTGTCAATCTTTTTGATCGGGTTTTCTATTGATATGATTCTCAAGGTCGGCTCAGAATCGTCTGGTCTGGAAATTGCGAATTGGTTCAGCAGCTATTCCCCTGTGTTGTCCTTGATGCTGGCCTGGTTCTGGGCACGAGAGATAACCTCAGCCCTGGACAATATCGCAACAACTCCGGGAAGTGAGGGTGCAATTTGGCCAGGAGTCATGAACATAATCCAAGGCATTCGTTACCGGATCACTGGAAAGAATCCACCTTTGATTTACCAGATTCAGAAAATTGAATCAGCGATTCAGTCTTTCCCAGAGGAGACGCAGACCAAGATCCGGGCCATTGTCCAAGATGATATTCACGCCAAGGTTGTGAACATGAACGGGGAGAAACCTAATGCCAAATGATAAACTTGAATCAATCAAGATTGTTCCCAGAGTTGACTCACCACTCTATCCTGGGAAGCATCCCAAGGATAATGATAAGATCAATGAGGCTATACGGGAGTTAGAGCAAATTGATTCCCGGATCAAGGAACGCGCCCAGAAGGAGATCAATTCTACAATGGGGTGGTGGGATCGGGTCAAGTGGGCACGAGGGATCATCAAGGAATATGCCCCACAGTTTGTTGAGAGGGCTGCGGGATGGGAGACAATGTCCAATGAGGAGAAAAAGGAAGCTGTCACAGACATGCTCCTTTTCATTGTCAAGATCCTAGAGAAGTATGTGAACATTATCCCAGGATATATGGAAGCATTCGCTTGGATGATTATCAAGCGCAACATTTCCAAAATTATCGAGACTGCTTACTCTGCTTTCAAGTCTAAAAGGAAAGAGGCCACCCTCAATGCCTAGCTTTTCCAAAAGGTCCAAGGAGGCACTTGCCACTTGCCACCCGGATATTCAGAAGGTCTTGAACAAGGCAATCGAGTTCATTGACTTTACTGTGTTGGAAGGCCTGCGCGGAAAAGAGGCTCAGAATGCCGCATTCAAGAATGGGTACAGCAAGGTCAAGTGGCCAAATGGTAACCACAACCACCCGGACCACCCGGACCCAGACCCGGAGGTTTGTGGTCCCATATCCAAGGCAGTAGACATTGCTCCTTACCCAATTGTTTGGAGCGACACGGAGCGGTTTGTTTTGTTTGCCGGGGTGATTCTCGGAATTGCCTTCACCATGGGCATCAAACTCCGCTGGGGAGGAGATTGGAACAGGAATACCCAGGTGAAGGATGAGAAGTTCCGGGACTGGGGGCATTTCGAGTTGGTGTAACAGCCCTGGGTCACAATCCCCGATCTGCTTCCGGCTTTGTGGCCCAGCTATGGTTGTCCTTTACCTCATCATCATCCTCCATGATGTGTCCGAGAATCTCAACAAAGTTGATGTCTGTGATCCTTACCCATATACTGCTTGGACCATCAATCTTACCCAGGCCATCAGGCAAAGTCTTCAATATACATACGTGATTGCCGCTGGGTGATATTTCTCCCACAACCACCTCTTCAATCATTAGTTCGGCATTCAGCACCAGCATTCGAGTTCCAATCTCAATCTTGCCACCCATCAACTCACGCGTTGATTCTTGCTCTTCCCATCTCATGCTGTTGAATACTAAATCACCAATGGTCTTATTATCAACCTTATGCATTTCCAATGGATCACCAAATGTAAGTTTCAATTTGGCAAACTTATTGTAGTCCACTTTTCGGTAATTCATAATTCACTCAATCATCAAGAGGTTTAGTAACCAATTCATAAATAATTGCCTCTACATTTTCCCGGCTCCGGGGGTGCAGATGCATCTTATCCTTATTCTTTTCATACCACTCGACAACATCCCATTTCCCGGTTATTGCCATTCCAGCACCGCACCAATCCGCCACCATCTCCGCCACATACGTATCAGGGATGGGCAACACCCTATCCCCTCCCGAGTCCTCCCGGAGGAGCCAGTGTTGCCAGTGGTGAGGATTGTGATGCTGGTGGTGTAACCAAGCCTTATCAAACCTCTCCCGATCCTTCCCCCGGTATATTGGTGGATGTTCCTGTTTCCACTTCCCGTAAAACTTGGTCACATACGGGAACCATTCCACCGGAGTGAATTTGCTCCAATCGTGAACCAGCAACCTCCAAAGGGGAACGCCCAACTGTCGACCGGCCACCCAGACCCAGTACTTGTGACGGATTAGGTACTTGAAATATTCTTTGTGAGGGAGTAAGTTCATTAGCCAACGTACTCTTTCACCTGGTGGATAAGGTGGATGGAAGGTGATATATTATGCTCAACTCACACTCAGCGGAAGCCTCTTTCCTTCCCCCTATGACCACACTATCTTACCCGTCCCGAGTAAAATCAAGAGGTGATTGGTCGATACTTCCGAGAGGTATCGTGCCAGCATGTTGCTGGATGAGGAGATGGATCACCCGAGAAACGGAGAATGAAAATGACAGACCTTATCACCGCAGCCTCAGACCTTATTCTATCGGACTATGAGTTGGTGGCAGCAACCGTGATAGTCCTTTGGGTAGCGGTCATTATCATTAGCTCACTCAGGATGTTGTCCCGGTGAAGACGATTGTCTTGATCATCCTGGGCATTGCCATCGGCATTTACGGGGAGCCATCAGCTTTGTGGATGCCGGTGGTGGCCTATGTGATTGGTTACTTCTTCGGGTGGTTGAAGGCAGCATCCGAAAAAGACACATCCGAAGAAGCCAAGGAGAGAGTTTCCCGGATTCAATCCAGGTTGGAGCATAACAGACAAATCAATAACGATCCATCACTCAACTAGAAACAGAGAACGTTCCAGTGTCATACCAGTTCCGCACCAAGCCATACACACATCAGTTAGTAGGATTTGACTTGTCAAAAGACAAGCCATACTATGCCCTGTGGATGGAGCAACGAACGGGGAAGTCAAAGCTGACGATTGACACTGCTGCGTACAACTATCATCAGGATCGGATCGACTGCCTAATAGTGGTGGCCCCGAACGGAGTCCACACCAACTGGGCACTGGATGAGATTCCGGTTCACTTACCGGAGGAAATCAAGCACCAGATCTTCCTCTGGCGATCCTCCCAGTCAAACAGCATCATCTTCCGGAAAAGGCAAGAGGCACTGATCAAGTTCCAAGGCCTGTCCATTCTTTGCATCAATGTTGAGGCCACAATAACCAAGGCAGGCAAGGAGTACCTCACCCGGCTCCTGAAGAAACGTCGTTGCCTGATGGTCATTGACGAGTCCACTGATATCAAGACACCCGGCTCCCAACGCACCAAGTCAATACGCGCCTTGGGACGATTGGCTAGGATGCGCCGGATTCTTACCGGGACTCCTGGCAAGCCTATGGATCAATTTTCTCAGATCAACTTCCTCTCTCCTCACATACTGGACACTGCCAGCTTCACAGCCTTCAAGGCTGAGTATGGTGTCTGGACCCGGAAACGGATTGCTGATGGTCGGAGCTATCCCGTGCTGGAGGGATACCGGAATCTGGACAAGCTTCGGAAGCTGTTGGAGCCATATGTATATCGAGTGACTCAGCAACAGGCATTCCCCAACATGCCGGAAAGAGTCTACACCAAGCATTATATCGAGCTATCCAAGCAACAGTCCCGGATGTACCATGAGTTGAGGGAGGAGTATCTGACCCTATTCGATGATGGGGAGGTAGTGTCTGCTCCGATGACCTTAGTTCGACTCCTCCGGCTCCAGCAAATCAGTTCCGGGTATGTCCCGACTGAGGAAGGGATATTGCGACAGGCATACTCTGCGGAGGAGGATGACACAGGCAAAGTGCAACCGGAACGGATTATCCCCGGACCCAATCCCCGGATTGAGGCACTGAAATACATCCTGGAGAGATCGGAAGGCAAGGCCATCATCTGGGCTAGGTTCAAGCTGGACATTTACTTGATTTCTGAGTTGATTCAGTCAATGGGCCAAGAGTGTTTGATGTATACCGGAGCCCAATCTCACAGGGACAAGTTGGTGGCCAAGGAGGAGTTTCAACGCGGCAAGGTGCCATACCTCGTGGCCAATCAGCGTGCGGCTGGAAGAGGACTAGACTTCAGCGCTGCTGACAATGTAATCTATTACAGCAATTACTTCGGGCTGGAAACGCGCCGCCAGTCAGAGGACCGGGCACAAAGTGGGAAGCGCACCACAAGTGTTCTGTACACAGACATTGTGGCAGAAGATACGATTGATGAGAAGATTATTCGAGCATTGCGCAGCGATCAAAGTCTGGCCGATCTAATCACAGGGGATCCAAAGAGGGCTTGGATATGAGCATTGTTTACGTTGTACAGGAACCTTTGATGAGGGATCGGGTCAGCGGTGAGGTCAGGCCCAAGTTTGATATCTCTCCAGCGCGTAAATATGGGGAGGTTCGGTATCTGTTGAATTGGTCAGATGATTGTTCAGATCCAGAGTCCTTGGTCAAGTTTCTTACACTCCAGTTGAAGGACTATTCGAGTGTGGACTACATTCTGGTGACTGGAAACCCGAATGCCATGGCCATTGCAACCTGTATTGCTGCCCGAAATACAGGTGGGCTGCTCAAGCTTCTCTCATGGAACAACTTGGAGCGCCGATACATCGAGTTCCCTGTTTGCCTTCACACACCATCATAGCACAAAGAAAGGGAGAACGAGAGAATGAGTGAGCTGAAAAGAATACTGAGAATGGCGGAGCGGCAGGTGGCTCTGCTAGAGGAGATTGCCAAGGTCGAAGCACACCTCAAGTCCCTCCAGGAGGAGCTTCGGGTGCTGTCAGAGAATGACCTGCCGGAGGCAATGTCCATCGAAGGGCTGGAGAGTTTTTCAATGAAGGATGGGAAGAAGGTTGCAATTGCTGTTTCATATCACTCCTCTATATCCAGCACCAACCAGCACGCCGCATTCTCCTGGCTCCGGGAAAACCAATTTGACGGGATAATCAAGCGCAACATCACCGCCAAATTTGGGCGGGGAGAGGACAAGCTTGCAGAGAAAGTTTCCGGACACATAGTCAAGAAGTTTCCCCACCTGGATCTTGAGGACAAGTCCTCTGTCCACCACTCAACTCTCAAGTCATTTGTCAAGGAGCGCATTGAGTCCGGGGAGGACTTCCCGATGGATCTTTTCAGTGTGTTCATTCGCCAGTTCACTGTGATCAAATAGAGTCTTGAATGCTGTGCGGACTCTCTAATAAACTGGCACAGCGAAGCAATTACACAGGAGACAGGATCATGGCAGGAAAGAAACCAGCACCAGCAGCAAAAGCCACAACAGGCAAGTCAGTGGTGAAGAAGGAGGAGGAGCGCAAGGATCTGCTCCCGGAGATCGACTATGGGGAGGATGCTGGTGCTGGGTTTGAGGACATTGGTCAGGAAGATTTGGCCATCCCATTCCTGGCCATCCTCCAATCCGGTTCTCCGCAGGTGGATGAGGATGAGCCTGGGTACATTGACGGGGCCAAGGCAGGCGCAGTCCTCAACACGGTGACGCAGGAAGTCTATGATGGGAAGTCCGGGGTGTTGTTTGTCCCAGTCCACCGGGTTCACAATTTTGTGGAGTGGGTCCCGAGAGATCAGGGTGGCGGCTTTGCCGGGGTGTATGAGCCGGATGACCCGATTGTGATCAAGGCTCGCCGGGGAGGAGCCTTTGGACGTCTGGAGAGTCCGGATGGGAATGACCTGGTGGAGACGTTCACAGTGTTCGGGTTGCTGGTTCACAAAGATGGCTCCTTTGACCCGGCCATCATTGCTTTCTCCTCCACCCAGATCAAGCACTACAAGCGGTGGATGACTCAGGCGCGTGGGATCATGGTTCGCTCCCCCTCCTCTGGTCAGAGGATCAATCCCCCTCTCTTCAGCCATGCCTATCGGCTGACGACCAAGCAGGAGTCCAACAACAAGGGCAAGTGGCACGGATGGTCCATCTCATTTGATGGTGGCAGCACGAACAGTGCCCGTCTGGAACAGGACTCGGATGTGTACCAGGCTGCCAAGGGACTTCGCGAGATGGTAACCTCTGGTGCTGCCAAGGCCAATTACTCCTCTGTCCAGCAGGACTCTGACGGGGATAATGACGAGATCTGAGGAGGTAATCAGCTAATCCAATCAATTGGGATTGGCCGGAGGGTTCACACCTTTCGGCCAATCCCACTTCCCGTCTGTGTGGATAGATGACGATTGAGGAACGGTTTCTGGATAGGTTTTCCGGACTATCCAGGGCACACGGACAGTACAAGGAGCGTGGAACAACAAATGCAAGAGGGAAGTTGGGTGGACATGCCAATACAGTGCGCGAGCCCATAACCCTGGACCTTTGGAAGGGGCACCTTGCTGGTAAGCTTGGCATCGGAATTGTACCCATACGGGATGATGCCACGGTGAGGTTTGGTGCCATAGATATTGACGAGTATAAGGGTGATCTAAAGGAGTTGTCAAAGGCACTGGTGGAACGAGAGTTGCCGCTGATCCTTTGCCGATCCAAGAGTGGTGGAGCACACTTGTATTTGTTTGCCAGTGAGGATCTACCAGCCAAGATTGTCCGGAAGAAGTTGATGGAATGGAGTCTGGTACTAGGCTATTCCGGGGTGGAAGTATTCCCCAAGCAAACTCGGCTGGCCGGGGATAATGATTTTGGAAACTGGATCAACATGCCCTATTTCAGGGCAACTGATACCAACCGATATGCGTTGTATGATGGCAAGGCTCTGAATGCAGAGGAGTTCCTTGATCTAGCTGACTTGATGGCGGTGGATCTTGAATCTTTGGAAGAGAGGGTCATACCCATCTCCAAGGATGTCCAAGACTATCTGGTTGAGGCACCCCCCTGTCTCCAGCACCTAGCCCAGCAACGGGGATTCGGGGAGGGGAGTCGGAACAATGGGCTGTTCAATATCGGGGTGTACCTCCGGAAACGATATGGAGATGATTTCTGGGAAGACAAGCTGGATGAGTACAACAGCAAGTTTTTAGATCCACCATTAGGACA
>Ga0265293_10001168_pt1 | contig 58787 bp, 52 predicted proteins | sample Munlanlewell138R_FD_192505 | JGI IMG/M metagenome (GOLD analysis project Ga0265293, IMG submission 192505) | Leachate microbial communities from a municipal landfill in Southern Ontario, Canada - Leachate well 138R | ecosystem: Engineered > Solid waste > Landfill > Unclassified | place: Canada...
GTAAGGTGTGAGGTTAAATAGGTTTAACGATATTTTGCAAATTCAATATCTTTTGAGGCTTTCACAGCATACTCGGGTACCTTATTGATTTCTTCCATCAGTTCACCGACTTTGGAAGCTTGTCCCTTGCGTGCAGCAATAACGGCTTTCATGTAGGTGCTGTTTGCACACCTGCAACTGCCCAAAGCAGCTTCTGCTTTGTCCAGGTTTCCGTTAAGCAGTTGGGCCAGTGAGCCGTTCATGTGGGATTGTCCGTCCAGTTTAACCAGAGCTTCTTTGTATTTTCCGTTTAAGATATCCAGAGCTCCCTGGTTGTATTTGGCGGTTTCACATCCGGATTTGCCAAAGAATTCAGCGGCTTTTCCGTAATTTCCTTTGCGCATTTCAATAACACCCAGGTTGTTGGCAACTATGGGGTTGGAGGCGTCACATTTGGCCAGGGCAGCAGCAGCTTCGTTCACTTTTCCTGCATTCAGGTAAGCAACAGCCAGGTTGTTCTGACCACGTGGCGAGTTGTATTTTTCAGCTGCTTTTTTGTACAAGGCAATTTTGGTGTCGTTGTCTCTTGTAAGGGTGGCGGCATACAGCAACGCTTCTTCATTCAAAGCATCCATATTGCTGGCAGTCAGCTCAATCAATTCTTCATCGGAATAGTTGGTGAATTCTACATTGGTAATCAGACGTGCACGGCGCAATTTAGGCAATACTTTATCTTCCAAAATCTTATATACGGCAGACATATTCCGGATTTCACGTTCGCGGACAACGGGGTCTGAATACATGGACAGCACACGCAGGATCAGGTCTTTATCGCCCAAATCTGTTTGGCTTACCAATTCCTGGAATCCTTCCCAGTCTTCCCCTTTTGTTTGCAGGCTTACTTCCCCTTCCGGTTTAATTTTGCGGGTTATGGTTTGGTAAGCTTTTTCTGCACTCTTCATACGGTTTTCAGAGAGTTTTTCGTTAAAGTCCACAGGTCCTTCCGGAGAAGCGTAGGCAATAATATCGGTGCCTTTAATCACCCTTCTTTCATCTGCAGGCAGGTTTTTCAGAAATTCCTGAAACTCTTTGATCTCTCCCTTTGTCAACTCTTTTCCTCTAACCTGAGCCGAGTTCTTGGCATACATGATGTTGGTTTCTTCGGCTTCCTGAATGACCTTCTGGTAATCATTGGGCATCAGTGCAGGGGTGCCGTCCAGTTCTACCCATTTGTAGGTAATGTTTGCACCATCGGCAATTTTGTAGGCAACGGGGAAAGGCCATACATCGTCTTTATAAATAACAGCTCCGCGCAGTTCAAGATGTGATTTTGCCATGCCTTCTACATAGTCAAACTGAATCTTGTGCTGAATAGCATCACCCGCAACAGGTATTACGTTGTAATTGTCTTGTACTTTCTCTCCCTGAAGTTTGAGAGCCTGTGCAGCAACTTCACCTCCCTCATAAACCAATACAGGAGTAACTTCCAGCATGGCTTTGGGGTGGAAATACCCTTCGGGGAATGTCAGGGTGTAGGTTACATCAATTTTATCGGCTATAACTTCAAGGATTTCCGGATTGCATGATTTCTCAACGTCATCTGCGTATTTCACCATGTCCTTAGGGTTGTTACAAGCCACAAGCATCACACCAAAAGTGGCAATGCCCAAAAAGCGCAATAAAGATTTTTTCATAACAAATAGATTATTATTCATATTTTAAATTAGTCAGAAAAAGAGGTATTTAGTTTAGCTTACAAATATAGGACAAAATTTATATCTTTGCAAAGATGGATGTTACAGCAATTAAGCAGAGATTTGAAATCATAGGAAACAGTCCTTTGTTGGACAGGGCACTGGATATAGCCGCTCAGGTAGCTGCTACAGATTTGTCGGTTCTGGTTACCGGAGAGACAGGTGTTGGGAAAGAATTTATTCCCAAGATTATACATACCCAAAGTATACGAAAACATGGCAATTATTTTGCGGTAAACTGCGGGGCAATTCCGGAAGGCACTATAGATTCAGAACTGTTCGGACACCTGAAGGGGTCTTTTACAGGAGCTCACGAAGACAGAATGGGGTATTTTGAAGTGGCAGACAAAGGCACACTTTTTCTTGACGAGGTAGCGGAACTGCCTCTGTCCACACAAGTGCGCCTGTTACGTGCATTGGAAACGGGAGAATTTATACGCGTAGGTTCTTCCCAGGTGCAGAAAACAGACGTGCGTGTAATAGCAGCCACCAACGTTAACCTGCACCATGCTATTAAAACAGGGAAGTTCAGAGAAGATTTGTACTACAGATTAAATACCGTGCCCATCCTCGTACCGGCTTTACGGGAGCGTCCCGGGGACATCCACTTATTGTTCCGTAAGTTTGCAGCAGATTTTGCAGAAAAATACAAGATGCCCGTAATACGGCTGACAGACGGTGCCAGAAATATGTTGGAGCACTACCGTTGGCCCGGCAACGTAAGGCAATTGAAAAATGTAGCAGAACAATTAAGTGTTCTGGAACATAACAGGAACGTAACAGCAGAAACGTTGCAACGCTACTTGCCGGCAGACAGCCCCCTTCACCTTCCTGTGGTATACGATTCCGCAAAAAGCGGCCGGGACGATTTTATTTCTGAAAGGGATATTCTCTATAAAATTCTTTTTCAGTTGCGCTCAGAGATAGATGAAATGAAAGAGAAAATGGACTTGCTGCAAAATCAGGAAGTGTATGCTGCTCCGGGACATACTGCCATGTTATCACATACAGTACATGAGCATAACCGGGAAGAGGAGGTTACAGAAGGGGAGATACTGCCTTTGGAAACTATTGAGGAAACTCAAAATTTGTCCCTCAATTCTTTGGAGAAAGAACTGATTGCCAAAGTGCTCCAAAAAAATAAAGGACACCGCAAAGCCACAGCCAAAGAGCTGGGTATTGCAGAGCGTACGTTGTACCGCAAAATAAAAGAATATGAAATTGAGTAAATTACTTCTGGCGGCTTTACCCCTGCTCCTCACGCAGTGCTGGTGGTACTCTTTTTCCGGGACTTCAATCCATCCCGAGGCTCAGTCCATAAGTGTGTCGTACATAGAAAACAGGGCAGAACGAGTTAACCCGGCTTTGAGCAATACGCTGACAGAGGCTCTTATGGACAAATATACCAAGCTCACCAGGCTTTCTGTTACCCAGGATGGTGGTGACTATTCTGTGTCCGGTCAAATCACAGGGTATACTATTGCATCCATAGCGGTAACCTCTGACGAGGTGGCCTCTATGGCCCGTCTTACCGTAACGGTAAAAATAGTATTCCAAAACAAATTGGATGCTTCGGAGAATTTTGACAAAAGTTTTTCTGCCTACGAAGATTACGACTCTTCCATCTCGTTCGATGCAGCCGAAAGCGGGCTGGTGGATACCATAGTGGAGAAAATAGTGGAAGATATTTTTAATGCAACTGTAGCAAACTGGTAAATAGACACAATGGATATTTCTACATTTTATAAAGACTACCTGAATGCCACCCCTCAAGAATTGGCTCCTCACGGATATGTGCTTCAGGATTTAGTTCGTCGGTATCCCTGGTTCTCTCTGGGCCATCTGTTGCTTTTTAAGGCCCTTTGCGGCCTGGGCGGTGACGCCAGTCTTTCCCAATCGGAGAAAACGGCAGCCTATGTGTACTCACGCCAAAAATTGTTCTTCCTCCTGCAACAAAGTCGGGAAGATTTTGACAAAATTGCCGAGGAGGAATTCTTCACGCTGGATCTTTCAGAGGCAGCCGCCGGCTCGGCCTCTTCCATTCCCGCCGGCTCGGCTGCGGCTGCAGCTTTGGCTTTAGGGAAAGTTACAGATTCGGGGAAAGCCGTTCTTTCTGCTGCGGAGCCTTTGGAATTTGTACTGGACATCTCGAAAGATCGCACCTTTTATCCGGGCGCAGATTATTTTGGAAGAGAGCAAATGGCTGCTGTGCAGTTAGATGTCACCGCTCCCATAGATCGGTTTATAAGTGAGAACCCCCGGTTTACCCAGGTGCTCCGGAGGGCGGGAGAAAACGTGGACACCTCTGAACAGGACGCGCCGCCGGCCCTGCAAGACGATGAGTTTGTAACAGAAACCCTTGCAAAGATTTATGCTTTACAGGGGTACCACAAATTGGCCATCGCCTGTTACGCGAAATTAATTTTGCTATATCCGGAAAAAAGCGCTTACTTTGCGTCCCTTGTAGAAGAAATCAAACAAAAATCCAACAATTAAATAATGTATACAGCAACCGCCATTCTCATTGTCATAGCAAGCATATTGCTGACCCTTGTCGTTTTGGTACAGAATTCAAAGGGGGGCGGACTGGCAGCCAATTTTGCAACAGGCAACACAACTTTTGGCGTTCGTCAGACAGCCGATTTTCTAGAAAAAACAACCTGGACCCTGGCCATTACCATTCTGGTACTGTGTCTTTTGGGTACCACTTTTATATCAACAGGCAAGGGCAAAAAAGCCTCTGATCTGGAACAACGTCTGGAACAAACACAACAGCCCACAGGACTTCCTCAATTCCCCTCCGGATCTGATGAGCTGCCTTTCATTCCTACTGAATAAACAGGATTACCGCTTATTTCTTTTTTTGTTACTACTTACAATTGCTGCTCTTGTAGTTGTAGTTTGCTGTATCTGATTGTGCTACTTCTTTTGCGTGTGACGCACTAACTTTTGGCAGGTCGCTGCATCAAAAGAACGGGGAACGCCTCCCAGTTGCTACGCTGTCACTTCGCTACCGCTACGCAACCGGGTCCCTCCCTCCTCGGGTGCGAGGTTCCCCTTTTTCTTTTGAAATCAGCTCCCTTGTTCACATTCAGTGCCAACATTGCCTTAATCGAAGCCTTTGATGGAAATTTTGCGGGAATTTGATTTCCCAAATTCGTGGTAGATGGGTTTGCGTACAATGATTATCTGGTCTGCAGGTACGTAGAGTTTCAGAGAACTTAGGTTGCCGTCCCAGGGATCTGTTTTATTAATCTGCCACGACGGAATGGATAATACGTTGCCGTTTAATTCAAAAACAGGCCTTTGTGTTTTTGCAGCATGCCGGGCTTCGGGTTCTGATCTGCCAAAGGAACCTGATTTGACCAATATAGACGGAGTTTCCTGTTCAGATTGCCTTACAACGGTCAAAGTCGGAAACACTACCACATTGGGGTTTTTCCCTTTCCCTTCAAACCATCCCAGTTTGTACACGGCGTTATCTGCTTCTATCCAGTAACGCTCAAACAGAAAATCTTCGCGTGCATCCAGGTCAATAAACAAAGTGTCCGATGTCAGCTCAATAGGTATACGTTCTTCCACCGAAGCATGTCTTCTGAAATTTGCAGCTCCGTGAGTTCCGGTTACAACCAGACCAATCAATGCGGCAAGCCACATGAAAAACATCGTGATACCAATCCATTTATGACCTCTTATATTGAACACCAGCACAGATCCCAGGTATAGAAATCCGAGTGCAGGGAGAATAATGGTAAGTATCCCGCATGTTTTAAGCCAGAAGACATTCCCTGTAAAGGCAACCAGGTCAAACAGCGCGGTAGGAAATAAATTCAGAGCAAATCCGGTAGCAGAAAATGCCACAACCAGGCTGATTAATACTGCAGAACTGCTTATTAGAAATAGTAAACCCACAAACACGGCTAATACACGCAATACAACATACCATCCGTTGTTTCTATCCGAAGATCTGTAGGAAGGTTGCCGGGAAGAGCTGTACGAGCGACGGGTATCCGATACAGGCCGGGTTGTGCGTGCCGGTCTGCGTGATGCTCCGGATCTGCGAGATGCACGGGAGGAGGTGCGCATTCTGTCCTCTCGGCTTACACGTTGCAAACCTCTGGCAGAAAGCGGAGCTCCGTGCATGGCATACTTTTCTTCAACAGTAAGTGCAGCCGGTATAAGTATCCACATAAGAAGGTAGACCGCAAAGAAGAACCACCCAAAACTTATAGTAAAAGTTCCCCAACCGTGCGTGAACCGGCTAAGGCGTATAACGGAAGGCAAAAAGAGCCCAACGACATAAATCAGTCGGACAATAACTACGTCTATATTAAAGTAAGCGGCCAGTCCGGAGCAAACCCCGCCAAGTACTTTGTGGTCAACGTCTCTGTACAGCCTTTTGGGCGGAGGGGGGTAAGAGTGGTCGGCATGGGCACTTTCTTCTTCAATCATTTCCAGCGGGCCCATAATGTCCAGAATTTCCTGGACCAGGTCTTTTGATACCACGTGTTCTCCGGCAAGGGTGCGTTCCGACAAGAGTTCGGCTATGCGTTCTTCTATACCGTCTACAATTTCAGAACCGTCTTCTTTGCCGGAATAATACCGGCGCAAATGATCCAGATACACTTTTAGCGAGTTGTAGGCTTCTTCCGACAACGTGAAGGGTATCTTATTGATACTGACTTTGATTACTTTTTTCATTTTCTTAAGATATCAAGAGTTTCTACCAATTCTTTCCACACTTTGTCCATTTCCAGAAGAACAGCCCTTCCTTTATCTGTAAGGGAGTAATATTTCCGCGGAGGTCCTTGTGTGGATTCTTCCCAGCGGTACGTCAGAAGTCCTTGGTTTTTCTGGCGTGTGAGCAAAGGGTAGAGCGTCCCTTCTACCACAATAATGCGTGCGTCTTTCAGTTTGCCTATTAACTCAGAGGCATAGGCGTCGCTCTTGTCCAAAATGCTTAAAATGCAATATTCCAGCACGCCTCTTCGCATTTGCGACTTAATGTTTTCAATATTGGTTTGATTCATAACTGCTCTTTTTAAATTTGTTAAGGGTTCTTATCGGCGTGTGCTAAAACGGCGCAGGTTTTCGGCAGTTATCGGGAGCCCCCGCATTTCCAGTTTTTCAGATGCCGTTCGTGCTTTAGGTACGGCTATCCACAAGATGATGTAAATCCAGAAACCTGCACTTCCCATTAAGAAAGAAACTATGGCCAGTACACGAACCAACACGGGGTCACAATTTAAATAAGCAGCCAGGCCACTGCAAACTCCGCCAATTATGGAGTCGTCCGGATTTCTATACAGCCTTTTGTGTGGCTTTTCTCCCAGACCGTCGTACTGTTCGTACTCGGAATAGCCGTTGCGCCGTCTTGTTTTTTTAACCGGCTCATCCTCCCCTCCTCCTGCTGCAGAATCGCCCGGATAGCCCAACTGACAGATTACGCGCTCTACCACATCCAAAGAAACGACCTCTGTTTTACCTTTGGTGTATTCATAGAAAAGTTCGGCAATGCGTTGCTCTACATCTTCCATGACTTCTCCGGCATCTTTGCTGTCCATTTCGTTGCGAAAACGCTCCAGGTAGAGATCCAGCCTTTGGTAAGCATCTTCCTCTATTATAAAGCTACTTTTCCCAATGCCAACATTCAATACTTTTTTCATAATTTTCTGTTTATAAAAATTTCCATTCAGAGTAATATGTCGCAAAGATATATAAAAATATTGATACCTTGTACTACAAGGTACTAAAATGATTAAAAATTCTTAAAATAAACCCATATATGTCTATCTTTGTAATGTATGGAAAGTATTAAACAGATTTTTAAAATAGGTAACGGTCCTTCCAGTTCTCATACTATGGCTCCCCGGTGGGCAGCGTTGGATTTTGCTTCCAGAAATCCGCAGGCTGCCGGTTTTTCCGTTACGTTGTACGGAAGTCTGGCGGCTACGGGTAAAGGACATTATACAGACAAATCGCTTGAGGGGGCTTTTGCACCCAAAAAAGTTGAAATCCTGTGGGATTACGAGACGGTGTTGAAACAACATCCCAACGGCATGGAATTCAGGGCGTTGGATGAACAGGGAAACGTTCTGGATACGTGGCTGACTTTCAGCATAGGAGGAGGAGATTTGTCGGAAACAGGAAAGAGGATAGCGCATACGCCTGTTTACCCTCTGACCACCATGGCAAACATTTTAAAGTTTTGTCAGGAAAAAGGCTTGAATTTCTGGGAATTTGTGGCCATGTATGAAGAAGAAGATATTTGGGATTACCTGAACGAAGTATGGCAAACCATGAAAGCAGCCATACGCCGGGGGCTGGAAAACGAAGGAGTGCTTCCCGGACCGTTGAACCTGGCACGCAGGGCGGCCTCTTATTACATAAAGGCGCAAGGATATAAAGGATCTATGCAGCGGCGGGCGATGGCTTTTTCGTATGCTCTGGCCGTAGCAGAAGAAAATGCAGAAGGTACAGTAATTGTAACAGCGCCTACGTGTGGCAGTTGCGGCGTACTCCCGTCTGTGCTGTATTTGAACCAGACTTCCTACAACTTTCCGGAAAGCCGGGTTTTGCGTGCTCTTGCCACAGCGGGGCTCATTGGGACACTTATCAAACACAACGCCTCCATTTCCGGAGCCGAGGTAGGGTGTCAGGGAGAAATTGGCTCGGCCTGTTCCATGTCGGCGGCCGCTGCTGTACAACTATTTGGAGGAAGTATAGCCCAGGCCGAGTATGCCGCCAGTATTGGTATGGAGCATTTTTTGGGACTCACGTGTGATCCCATTCACGGATTGGTACAGATTCCCTGTATTGAAAGAAATGCCTTTGGTGCCACCCGGGCTATAGATGCCAACATGTATGCTTTGCTTTCTGACGGAACGCACCGGATAAGCTTTGATACCATAATTGAAGTGATGAAACGTACAGGTCACGACTTGCCCTCTATATATAAAGAAACCTCTGAAGGAGGACTGGCAGTAGTGCCTAACAAATGATTTTTTATATATTTACACAATATAATATCAGAATTAAAAGTGAAAATTATGACTCAAATTGTAACAGATACCAACTTTGATTCGGTGGTGTTGAAATCAACAATACCCGTTTTGGTTGATTTTTGGGCAGCATGGTGCGGCCCCTGTCGCCAGATTTCTCCTATTGTAGATGAGCTGGCACGTGAAATGGAAGGTAAGATTCTGGTATGCAAATGCGATGTTGACCAGGCAACGGAAGTTCCTACCAGATATATGATACGCAGCATACCTACATTACTTTTCTTTAAGGAAGGAGAACTGGTGCATAAGATTGTAGGGGCAACCAACAAGCAGACTATTCAAGAAAAACTGAATTCATTAATGTAAGGATGATATGAAAAAATACCTGATTACATGGGTGCTTATGCTAGGCATAGGTACGGCAGCTCTGGCGCAGGGAAGTGTTCTGGTAAAGGCCGGGCTTAATTTTAACAAATTTCAGGATATCCAGGTGGGTGAACTGAAAAAATCATGGGAGATGCAAACCGGATTTCATGCCGGTATTGGATGGCAGTACAAAATACCGCTCATAGGTCTTTCTTTCCAGCCGGAAATTCTGTACAGCCGTGTGCGTACAGACCTGATAGGTGGTAGCGTAAGTCAGGATTCCTACGGCTTTAGGCTGGATTATATTGATGTACCGCTAAACGTCCAGTTGGGAATCAATATTCTTTTTCTGCGTCCCTATGTGTTTGCAGCACCTTATATAAGGTATGCCCTATTTAAAGGGAACATGCTGGAACACGTCAGCTGGGATAACATCAACCGGTTTGATTACGGGTTTAGCCTGGGTGCCGGTCTGGAGATCTGGAAGTTGCAAATATCCGGGAAATACAACTGGGGTTTTGGAAAATTGGCTAAGGGTGGAACCCCGCATATAGACAAAGGTGACTGGAAGCTTGGAGACACCAATATGAGAGGATTTGAACTTTCTGTTGCGTTTCTCTTCTAACGCATTATGCACGCTATGGATTGGGTCAGGCAGTCATTGGGCTCTGATTGGAAGGCTTTTGAGAATGTGCTGAAGACCGCCCTGGACTCTCCGTATGCCTTACTTTCTGTCCTGGATGAATACATTCTTAACAAGCCCGGCAAACAGATAAGGCCGGCACTTGCTTTGTCTGCGGCCGGGGTATGCGGTACCCCGGGATCGCTAAGTCATGCTGTGGCTGCTATTGCAGAAATGATACATACAGCATCGCTCCTGCACGACGATGTGGCAGATAACGCCCAGACGCGCCGTGGGAAAGAAAGTGTGCAAAAGCAATTCGGACCGCATGCCGCCATTGTGCTGGGGGATTTCTGGCTGGCCAGGGCATTTCAAGTTTTGTTGCAGCACAACGGAACACATCTGTTGCCCCTGTATGCCGATGTTATTGAAGACCTTAGTCAGGGGGAGTTGTTCCAGATGGAAAAAGCAAAAACGCTGGATGTAACGCCGATAGAATACTATACCATTTGTAAGAAAAAAACAGCCTCGTTGTTTTATGCTGCTATTATGTCCGGAGCTATGTCTGTTCCTGAAAAGGAAAAGGCAGCCGAATTCAAACCCCTGCTGGAGCATGCAGCCTACCATATGGGGATGGCCTTTCAGATACGGGATGACCTGGAAGATTTGCAGGCAGACCTTGCCGAGTCAAAAATGACCCTGCCCCTGTTGGGGGCCTTGGTGCATGCGGGCGACCAACAGCACAGACCTCAGGTCAAAACCTGGATACACAGCCTGGAGCAAGGAAACAATGCATCCATGGAGCCGTTGTTAGGGTTTGTAGAAAAACACAAAGGCAGGGAGTATGCGCTGCAGGTACTTAACCACCATACAGACAGCGCCCGGGAACAACTTGGGCGCCTTCCGGATTCAGTGTGGAAAGAGTGTTTGTTAGTGCTTTCGGGTATGTAAGAAGGTTTTACTATGAACAGTCTGCAAGAGTTCTTTACCACGCAAAGTATTTCCTCTACCTTGCTTTACGTGTGCCTTGTTGCCTTTTCCGGGTCACTGCTGGGTAAAATCAAATACAAAGGCGTTGGAGCCGGTGTAGCGGGGGTGTTGTTTACCGGTCTGTTGGTTGCGCATTTTGGGGCACCTATAGATGTTCATACGTTGCATTTTCTGCGCGATTTTGGACTGATACTGTTTGTTTACAGCGTAGGCCTGAGTATGGGCCCACGCTTTCTTTCTTCGTTCAAAAAGGATGGATTGTTGCTGAATGTGTTTGCTGCAGCTATAGTTTTGGGCGGTTTTGGAATAGCCTGTCTGATATACCGCTTTACCAATATGTCACCGGCTGCCGTTGTCGGAATTCTGTGTGGGGCAGTAACCAATACACCAAGCCTGGGTGCCGCCCAGGAAGTGCTTGCATCACAAGGAGCAGATGCTGCTACCATTGCCCAAACAGGTATGGCCTATGCCATCACGTACCCGTTTGGCATTTTGGGTATTATTATTTCCATGCTGTTACTTAGGGTGATTTTTAGGATACAAGTCCCGGCGGAGATGAAGGATTACACCCAATCGTCAGGCAGCCGTGACATAACGCAGCAAAACGAACAGATTGACAAGGCTAATATCAGTTCTGTTTTTATAGGCATTTTTGCCGGTATTCTTTTAGGAAGTATTCCTATTTATTTCCCCGGTTTACCCGCACCTGCTAAACTGGGACTTGCCGGAGGGCCTTTGTTGGTTGCCATTATTTTGGGAAACAGGGGGCGGATAGGGAAACTGAGTTTTTACATAACACCCGGAGTTAGTGATTTTATGCGTGAGCTGGGAATTATTCTTTTCCTTGCCTGTGTGGGATTGCTTTCAGGTGGACAATTTGTGGAAACCATCCGGCACGGAGGGTGGCAATGGATGCTGTACGGGGTGGCTGTTACCCTGATTCCTATTATGGTTGTAGGGATTATCGCCCGGCTAATGAAAGTGAACTACCTTAAAATATGTGGTTTGCTGGCAGGCTCCATGACCGATCCGCCTGCTTTGGAATTTGCCAATGGTATTGCGCCCGTTCAGGCACAAGCGGCCGCCTATGCTATGGTATATCCCCTTACCATGTTCCTGAGGATTTTGCTTGCCCAGTTGTTTATTCTGATAACGACCGGTTTTTAATCCGTGCCTGTTGAGAATTTTAGGTACGTGATGGGTTTCCCCTCTGCCAGAAATATGTCTTCATAGAAAGTACGTACCGACACAAGGGGGTCTGCCGGCTGCCGTCCGCTGTTGTGTACATCTGTATCTGCCTGCAACAGGTTAAATCCTTCCCATGTTTCTACAACCTGACGCGTATAATCATGTAAAAGACGGCTGTCTGTTTTCAGGTGAATGACAGCACCCGGCTGTAAAAAAGAAAGGTACAGGTTTAAAAACCGAGGCGAGGTAAGCCTTTTGGTTTCTTTTTTAGGTTGGGGGTCGGGGAAGGTAATCCAGATTTCCGAGATTTCATCCGGAGCAAAAAAACTTTCAATCAATTCTATCCGTGTACGTATGAACGCCACGTTATGCATTTGTTCTTCTACGGCCGTTTTTGCACCGCGCCACAGCCGGGCTCCTTTAATATCAATACCAATAAAATTACACTTTTTGTAATGCCGGGCAAGGGCCAGGGTGTATTCTCCTTTTCCGCAGCCCAGTTCCAGAACAATGGGGTGGTCGTTTCCAAACACTTTTTGGGACCAATGCCCTTTTAGCAGGTAGTCTTTTTTGTACACTTCAGCATACGAAGGCTCGTACAGGTTGGGGAAGGTTTTGTTTTCTTCAAAACGTTTCAGTTTGTCTTTTCCCATTCTTTTGTATTTTCATGAGGATGCCTGCTTGCACAATACCCGTTAGCTGTTGGTTGGGCATATGGTGTTCCAGTTCCCAGAAACAGACGGGGCCGGAAGCCTTCCATCCGGCAGTGTCCAAGGCAAATCTGTAATCTGTAAATTGTCCGCTGCGAATTGCTTGCTGTGGCAGGAGCGGCAGCCACAATGTATCTGCCGGTGTCCGGTTTTTCAGTACAACAGAAAGGTATTTGTACGGGTACTCTTTGGTAACCCTGATATCTAAATAAACAAGGTATCGGGCGTTGGAATCCGGTAACGGCAACTCCATTTGCAGCAGGTGGCTCCTATCCCAGATGCCGTGCGGTACAGTTACCTGCCTTTGTGTTGCAGAAGGAGCTGTGCACCGGACACCCGCAAGGGACAGCCCTGCAAAAAAAACTAAAAGCCATTTATGGTTGTTTGGGAACATTCTTTTTCCGGCTGATTTTCCTTTTTTTGTTTTTGGTCCTGCTTTTGCTTTTGTTGTCAAAGCGTGTAATGCTTTCTTCACCGGCAGAAGATTTAAAGCCGTTGAGTTCTTCTCTGGTTTTTTCTACTGTACGGAGCGAGGGCACTGTCTCGCCCCGGCTGTTGGCCTCTAGCATTTCCTGTACCTTTTTGGCGGGAACCGGCTGCATATTGGTCATGCTGTGTTTGTCGTAACTAAACCACATGGTTTCTTTAAGCACATCGGTTTTAACCAGGTAAACGGGGCCGTCATCTGTTTCTATGGGATTGACAACCTGGGGTATTCCCTTTAAGGCATCCATATAAACAGGTGTTTCATAATCTATGCAGCATTTAAGTTTGGAACATTGTCCGGCCAGCTTTTGAGGATTCAGAGAAAGGTCCTGGATTCTGGCTGCTTGTGTTGTCACAGAATTGAAATCTGCCATCCAGCGGCTGCAGCAGAGTTCCTGTCCGCAAACGCCAATACCGCCAATCAGGCCGGCTTCCTGGCGGGCTCCAAATTGCCGCATTTCAATACGAATGCAAAATTCAGAAGCATACAGTTTGATCAATTTTCTAAAGTCAATTCTTTCGTCTGCTATGTAGTAAAAAATTGCCTTGGTACCATCTCCTTGGAATTCTACATCTCCAATTTTCATCGGTAAATTTTCATTCGCGGCAATTTTACGTGCCCGCATCATTACCGGATGTTCTCTGGCAATGGCTTCCTGCCATTTTTCCAGGTCCAGTAATTTGGCTTTTCTGTAGATCTTTTTAAACTCGTAGGTTTCCGGATTCAGGTTGTGGCGCTTCATTTGTTTGATTACAAGTGGTCCGGAAAGGTCAACAAAGCCAATATCGTGTCCTGTGGCTGCTTCTACGGCAACCAGGTCGCCTGTTTTCAGGAGTGTTTGTGATGCGTTGCGGTAATATCCCTTATGTGTGTTTTTGAACCGAACTTCAAAAAGATCATCGTACCGCGGATCCTGCAACCCTTCCAGCCAATCGTAGGTGGCCAGCTTGCTGCAACTTTGTTTCATACCGCACCGGAGATCCCCCATGGGGGTTCTTTCCACCAGGCATCCGCGTGAACAATCGTGTTGTATATTTTTAGTTTCCATTTATTTGCTGTCTATCTTTGCAAAGATAGAAAAAAGTCAAAAGCCAGTGAACAGAATAAAATTTTGGCATTGACATTGCGCTCCAGCCTTTCAGCTGTTGTGTTTAGCCGGTTGTAGATGTTCGTAAAAAAAGTGCCGGACATGCGGTCTGCATACCGCTGTATTTTTGCTTGCCGGGCAGTATCTGCTCCTGCCAGGGAGGGAACTTCCAGGTAAACCATATAATACTGGCGGAGGATTTGCAGTGCGTTGTTTGTGAAATTTTTTTGTTCTTCCCTACCAAGTGCCGCCATATCTTCTGCCCAGTCTATGATGCCGGCAGGTTTTCCGGCCAGGCACAGGTCCAGCAGGCGTTCCAGTTGTGTATAAGCTTCTTCCGGCGGGGGGGCTTGTTTGCCCGGAGGAACCTGAACGTGCATGCAGCGGCTTCTGATGGTAGGAAGCAGTTGATCCGGGCGGTGGCTTACTAAAAGAAAGTATGTTCCCGGGGAAGGTTCTTCCAGGATTTTCAGCAGCTTGTTGGCGGCTGCCGGATGCATGCGTTCCGGTAACCAGATAAGGATTACCCGGGAGCCTCCTTCAAAAGGCTTATACTGAAGTTTCCCAAGAAGGTTGGCGGATTCGGCTACTCCAATGGCTCCTTGCTTATTTTCTATGTCAATTTTTTTGTACCAATCCTGTTCTGTTAACTGCTCTTTTTCAAGTAAGGCTTCCCGCCACAGATTTAAAAAATCATCTGTTACGGGGGCGCGTGATCCGGGCACGGCAGCTGAGCGGTTAACAGGCACTACAAAATGAAAATCCGGATGGACGTAATGTGCAGTTTTCCGGCACGCAGCACACATGCCACAGGCCGTTCCTGCATCCTTTGTTCCGGTACACAGGATGTATTTAGCCAGCGAGAGGGCCTGCGGTAAAGCACCTGAGCCCTCTTCTGCACTAAATAATATAGCGTGAGACAAATTGTCTAGTCGCACTTAAGTTCTGTTTTGATCTTGTATTCCGCAATGGATTTAAAATTGGGGTCATTTTGTATTTTCTTGTAATAGGAGCAAGCGTTTGCTTTATTTCCCAAGCCTTCATACACAACGGCCAGACGGTAATACGTGGTGTTGATGTCTTTGGCGCCGGGGTCTGCATTCATTACTTTTTCCCACGCCTCCAGGGCTTCGGGAAAACGTTTCAGCTCCATGGCAGCCAGTCCCAGCAATTTGTTGGACTGCACGTTGTCTGCATATATGGTTGCTTTTTGGGCTGCATCAAATACTTGCTCCCACTCTTTTCCTTTCTGGGCTGCTACAGCCTGCTTAAGGTAAATAGAAGCCAGAAGCCTGTTGGCATTGGCTCCCTGTCCCAGCTCTGCTGCTTTTTCAAGGGCAATTATAGCTTCTTCTTCCTTTCCGCTGTTGGCAGAAGCCTGTCCCAGGCGCAGGTAAGCAATCCCGTTAGAGGGATCCAGCTCCAGCACTTTTTGGAAACTTTCAATGGCTGCGCCAAAATCTTTGCTTCCAAAAGCTTCGTTGGCTATAATATAAAACACTTTTGATTTCAGATCGTTTGCTTCTTCAGGAATACCATCCAAACCATAGGCATAGGCAGTTTCTATTGCTTTGTCCAGAAACGGGAGGGCTTCCGGACCTTGTCCGCCGGCAGCAAGTTCTTTGCCTTGACGTAAATACAATTGGGGAATCAGACTTTTGCAATCAGTCACTACTGACAATCCCTCTTCACCCAAAGCACTGCCCAGGTCAAGGGCTCGGTTCAGGTGTTCAATGGCAGTGACATAATTACCTTCTTGTGCGGCTGTTGCTCCCAGGTTGTACGCCTCAATGGCATCATTAAGTTCTTGTGCCTGCAAGAAACCTGTACAGGCAACTACAAGCAGGGTGGTAAATAAAATCTTGGCTCTTTTCATTTTTCTTACTAAATTTTTCAGAGTTATAATTAGCTGTTTCTTAAGTCGACAAAGGTATAGCTTTTTTTATACCTTTGCAATTGAACGAACTATAAATTTTGTATATGAAATGGCGTAATCTGTTAACGGGATTGCTTCTTCTTGCAGGAATGGCAGCTGCCTGTCCTGCATGGGGATTTTCGGCCGTGCCACAGGACGGTCGGTTCAGAACAGGTCGGCTGCCCAATGGGCTTACTTATTATATACAGGTTAACAATCTGCCCAAAGGATACATGCAGTTTACCCTTGTTCAAAAACCGGTAAGGGAACCCTTTTACCGGCAGGTACTTATTGAACCGGAGCATCTATATAAAGGGATTGACCAGATAGAAAAAACGCTTAGGGAACAACTTATAACGGCTCCCAAACAATACAGACCGCATCTGATGGGGGTCATTTTGGCAGGTGCGTTTGATGCCGATACGGCTGAGTTTTTGATTCACAGCCGGTTGGGGACTTTGCCGGCTACAGCGGATGTAATGCAGGCACAGGAGGTTCCGCATGGGACAGACTCGGCTTTTGCAACTAAAGCGTTTTCTGCTAAACCGCTGCCACCTGTTTTGCAGGACGGGTATCCACGTGTGGAGATAGCCTTTCCCCTGCCGGTACTATCCAGAGAGTTGCGTGCGGGGAGCGAATATTTTGTTATGGATTTCCTAAGACATGTTGTGCAGTATGCAGCGTCGGTGCCGTTGGAATATCCGGCCCGGGCATACGCCGGTACAGATATGGTATGGGAAACCCGGGCGCATCCGGACAGCCTGGCTGGTGCTTTTGGAGCTTTGGCTCAGGAATGTGTACGGCTGGCACGCAGCGGCATTTCACAAGAAATGTACGATTTGGCACGAAAAGATTACTTGCAAAGGGAAACGTGGCGTTACCAAAACAGAAATGCACATACCAACCGTTTTTTTGAGCAGGAGTGCATATACCATTTTTTTGAAGGGAAACCTGTTGCACAGCCTGCCTGGCGGTACAAGTTTGTGAGCCAGATGGTGTCTTTTGTTACCTTAAACCATGTTAACCAATATATAAGGGGCGTATTGCTTTCTGCTAATCCGTCCATCCGGCTTTATGCAGCCACAAGTGCAGCAGACAGCCTTATGACATCGGTACAATACCTGCCGTCTGCCCTGCAGAAAGAGAGGGTTCTTCTGGAACAGGAGCTTGCCGGAATATCTTTTCCTTTTGAAGAAGCACGCCTTATGGAGCTCTCGGAAAGGATACTGGATATTGACCTGCGGTTGCAGCTGGACAGTTTGCAGCGCAGCCAGGTTGTTCCCGTGATAGATGCGGACAGTCTGCATTCTTTGTACGGAGCCCTGGCACATAGGCCGGCAGTACCTTTTCTGCCGGTACTGCCAACCGGTCAGGCAGATACGGTATGCTACGGAGAAATAGTGCGCTCTGTTCCTGTGGCTCACGACGGGGTGTCTGTATGGCAACTTTCCGGGGGGTCTTTGCTGTACGTCAGACCGGATACGTTGCAGCGTGGTCGGGTGTGTTTTGCCGCAGTAGAAAGGGAACCGGAGGTGTTAATGCCTTTTGTTCCTCAGGAAGAATTTCGGAAACACGACGGGCCGTTGTTCTGGAAATTTACTTCTCAGGGTATGTTGCTCTACCGGGCGACCACCTCGGATTCGTTACGTGTTTTTTTACAGGATGCAGCTTTGCAAACAAAACAATTGCTGGAAGAACCGTCCTGTATGAAAGAAATATGGCGGGAGAGAGAACAGCACATACAGTCTGCCCGTAACCTGTCCCGCAACATTTTGCTGGACAGCCTGCGTGTAATGCTTTTTGAAAAACAGCCTTTGCAAACAGCAGCCGTTCCAAAAGGGTTTGATTTTGTGTGCACGGGTGATGTTTCCCGGGATTCGCTGTATCAATGGGCAGGGTTGTTCCTGGCAGGTATGCCCAACCGGGAAACGCATACGCGTTTGCCGGTTCCGGAAGAAGAAGGAATACGCAGGGGGGTACACGAACATACCATTTCCTTTCCTAACCCCGCCGGAGAAAGCAAAGCAGCGCGCGTATATTCCGGTCCCTGCCCCTATACCCTGGAGCAGTATGTGTTGCTGCAGGTATTGGAAAGGTTGGTAGAGCAGAGTACAGACGGTGCTGTTTGGGTACAATCTTCCTTGGAATATTATCCCAGAGGACATTATTTTCTCTATACCGGTTTTTATTCAGATGCCCGTGATATGGCATACAACCAGCATCGGTTGGAACAAACCCTGGCTAATTTGGCTGCTTTTGGTCCTACCCGGGAAGAGCTGGAAAAAGCACGCCACTCCCTGCTGGTAGAGCACCGGACAAACATGTTGGATGCAGCGTGGCATTGCCACATGTTGGTACTGTACAGCCGCAGCGGGAGGGACTTTGTAACAGGGTATAATAACACGTTGTTGCAAACAGATACAGCCATTGTCCGAGACTTTGTACGACAGATTATGGAGTACGGCAATACGGCAGCAGTTGTACTTTCAGGTGCAACAAATGAAAGACAAGGTACGTCTTATGTAAAAAATCCGTAACTTGCACCCCCTTACGCAGACTTTGCAAAAGAAGAAACTTATGCTACGCAATACGTTTATACGGATAACCCTTCCGGCAATTGCCCTCTTGTTGAGTGCATGTATAAAGCCCGGAAGCGATGAGGTTTTGGTTACTCCGTACACTAAAATAGATTTTTCGGCAACAGGAGAATCAAGCGAATTCTCCATTTCCTCCAATTTTCTTTGGACCATTGAAATATCAGATACCTGGGTTACGGTCAACCCCATGAGGGGTTATGGTGATCGCGTGGTAACAGTTACGGCAGCTCCCAATACAAAGCTTATATCACGGCAGGCTTCTTTTACTATATCCGGTGAAAAGGCCAGCCGGGAAATTACCGTTGTACAGGAAGGAGAAATTCCTGTGTTAACGCTTGACGCTACACAAAAAGCAGTACAGGCGGCCGGAGACACTGTCTCTGTGGGGGTGACCACCAATGTGGAATTGCAGGTTATTCCGGAAGCATCATGGATTTCCTTTAAAGAAACCCGGACCGTTGCAACAACACGCTACGTATTTTCTGTAGAACCTAACACGTCGTTGGAAGGACGGAGGGGAACAGTTCTCTTTAAGCAGGCAGATGGTTCGTTGTCCGCTGTTCTTCAAATCACACAGGATGGCGAGGCAGCCGGTATAAAACTGGAAACACAAACGGTAACGGCAGCAGCGGCAGGTGGGACGTATAAAGTAACGGTGGTATCTAATATTGAGTGGAAAGCCGTTACAGAAACTCCCTGGATAACCCTTACCGGGACAAAGCTTATGGAGCCCCGTGATTGTACATTTGCCGTTGACTCCAATCCCCGCGTGGAATCAAGAGAAGGGTCGGTTGTTATTTTTGCTCCCGGGTATCCGGAACTGGGGCAGGCTGTTGTCACTGTAACACAACAGGGGGCAGAACCACAGGCAACGTTTATTCCTTCTGCTCTGGAGGATGTTCCGGCAGCAGGCGGAAGTTACACCATAGTGGTACAGGCCAATTTTACCTGGCAGACGGATTTGTCGGGTACGGCTGCCTGGATACAAAGCGTCAAAGAGCAAAACGGCACATTGCGCCTTGTTATTGAAGAAAACGGTAGTGTACAGCCCAGATCTACAACGCTGGACATTGTGGAAAAAGGCGGGACTTACCGCAAAACACTTGTTGTTGAACAACAAGCCGGAGAACGTCGGCTGGAATTGCCCCCACAGGCAAGCATGCCTGTAGCAAATGCCGCAGGAGGGGTGTTGGAAATACCTGTTGTTTCCAATGTTCCCTGGAAGGTCTACATAACGGAAGGCTGGCTCACACAAGTCACAACAAAAGCCCCGGATACAACTGTTCTGAAATTGCAGGCAGAACCAAACAGGGCAACGGAACCACGTAATGCCGTGATACTGGTCGTTACAGACGATGGGGAAGAAACTCCGCTTAGGGTATCCCGTATAATAAAACAAGCAGCGGCACAACCGCATATTACTCCGCAAACAGACACACTGCAGGTTTCTGCCGACGGAGGAGCTTATGAGGTTTCTGTGCAGGCAAACGTACCGTGGAGTATTTTTTCTTATCCCACATGGGTAGAAGACGTTACCCTTACAAATAAAGAAGAGAACAATGCCCGTGTTTCCTTTAAGGTACAGCCCAACAGACAGACAAGCGCACGTGTTGCCAAGATAGAATTTGCTGCAACAAACAGTGAAATGCGTGCCGTTCTTGTAGTAAGCCAGGCAGCAGAGCATGCTTTTGTAAACGCCACCCTCAACGCTCCGGCTCTTCTGCACAACCAGGGGGACACCTTTACCCTGGAAGTAGAAACGAACATTGAAGTAGATTATGTATTGGATGTTCAGTGGATTGTTCAAAAATCTGCAAAGGTAGAAGACAGAACCACTACCTGGACGTTTGACGTGTTGCCGGTTGCTTCTACAAGCAACCGTACGGCCTCGTTGCAAGTACGTAATTCCGGAACAGACCAGGTGTATAAATCGTTTAAATTGACCCAGCGCGGTGCACGTGTTGCCCAACGGGACAGCCTGGCACTAGTGAGTTTCTACAAAATAATGAAAGGGGAGAACTGGAAGGATGCTTATTTGTGGAATATGCAGCTTCCTGTGGACTCCTGGCCCGGTGTAGTACTGGAAACAGCCGTCCGTAACGGAGCGCGTTACGTAAAAGAGCTTACCCTTCCCAATGCACGGCTGGCAGGGTCGTTGGCCGAAATGCCGGGAGACGCATCATCAAAAGATCCGTTATCTGCACTCAGCTACCTGGAAAAACTAGATTTGTCCAACAACAACATTACCGGCTGGTTGCCTGTGTCGTGGAAAGATTTGAACAACCTGGAATTGTTGAATCTGGAAAATTGCAATATTGGCAATTACATGCTGGGAGGTCATAACATACCTAAAGAATACGCGACCGGACTTGGAAACCTGCGAGTTTTCATATTGAAAAACAATTTACTGAACGGTATAATTCCGAAAGAACTTTTGAAACATCCGCATTTTGAGGAATGGGACTTTGAAAAGAATATACAACAGCAAAAAGGAAGTAACGGGCTAACCCTGCCTCAGGAGTCGGAAGACTCTTAAATTGGCGGGGTTTCCAACAAGTTTTCAACAAAAAACATTTTGCGGTTTCAAATTATCGTTTAACTTTGCAATTATATATACCGTAACGGGAAACTGACAATTGATAATAACTATAAACTTTTGTTTAACTTAAATTTTTTAATGCATGAAAAAATTTTTTAAATTGAGTGCAACCTTTTTAGTATTAGGTGTACTCGCTGTTGGCTGTATTCAGAATGAGTCGAGCCAGGGCATTGAAGCTATGCGTAATGCAAAGGCTACTCTGCTGACTGCTCAGGCCACTCTTGTACAGGCCAAAGCACAAGTAGAAGCTGCGAATGCTGCCTTGGTTCAGGCCCAGGCAACAATCGTGCTGGCTCATAAAGCCATTATTGATGCCCAGGCAGCTGCCATAGAGGCAGAAACGGAATGGCAGAAAGCATTGACCAAATTCCATAAGGAAGGCTGGGAAATAAAAATTAAAGAAATGGAAGAAGACCTGCGCGCAAAGCAGGCCGCAACAGACGCAGCCATTGCTCAGTGGGAATTGACCATGGCCCAGCTTCAGGCAGATTTGCTTGCATCCCAGGTGGCCTATGAAGAAGCTTTGCTGGCGTTTGAACAGTGGAAACTGGCCAACATAGGCACTCTTGCACAAGATCTTATAGCCGCTTTGGATAACCTTACTTTCCAGATTCAAGACGTTATTATGGCCCTTGGAGAAGCACAAGTAGACCTGAACTATGCTAAAGCTCAGTATTTGTGGTATACCAAGGTAACATACCCGGAAGATGTATCCCACATCCGTCAGCAACTGGAAGCCAACCTGCGCCGCCTTACCTGTGAAGTAGAGTACCTGGAAGGTGTTGTAGCAGCTTATGATGCATTGTACAACAACTACCACGAAGATCTGGATATTATGATTGCCGATTACCAGGCCATGATTACCGCATTCCGGGCAGAAATTGCTGAAATGGAAATCAGGTACATTGCCTTGCAAGAAGAGCTGGCTTGGTTCAATATGACAAAACTTAACAAAGCTCTGGCAGCACTGACTACTCCAAAGGCAGTAGGCATTAAGGGCGTATTTTCCGACGGCGGTGACGATATCAACATTCACGTAGTAAAGGGCAATTACAGCATTAAGTATCCCTGGAAGAAGTCTGCAGCCTACCCCATCACCATGTTTGCTGTGATGGAAAGAGATATGCGTGTCATAGAAGATACACGTGCAGAATTCCAGGATCAGGGATCCGGAATTATTGATGCAAACCTTAAAGCCAAGAAAGATGCTGCTGCCGCTTCTGTTAAGGCTTATACAGACAACTGGGCCAACTGGCAGAAATATTATGAAGGAGCCCAACCTGCAACAGGTGCCTTGTACACCACATGGGTAAATGCATGGAATACATGGGATGCCGCTATGAAAAGCTACAATGCCCACCTGAAGACTTACGATGAAATGTATGTAGCCGCTGACAGCCTCTTACAGCTGTTCCGGGATTACATGAACGGATACATAGTGGAAGGTAAAGTGGTAGTTCCCGGCAGTTCCACCATTTCCGAAATTTTGGGTGGTATTGAATTTAACGCAACCACCCTGGCACAATTTGTATTTGACGGAAATGCACAGGCTTTTGTAGATATTATCAATACTATCATCGGTCTTTTGAACCTGCCCACCGAAATAGATGCCATTGTAACCCAGCTGAAAGGCTTGATGGATGGCACACATGACAAGGGCTATCCTCCTTTCTGGGAACATGCCACAGCATGGACCTACGATCCCAAAATTGTTCCCTACGGTGATATCATGCGTACAGTTTATACCAAACAAGGGAAAGATCTTACCCAGATCACCAAACAAGACTGGTATGTATGGCTGTTGCTGTACTGGATGTTTGAAGACAGAACCGTTGAACTGGGTCTGGACGGCCCCAACGGAGGTCCTGTAATTACCATTAACCCCGGCGCCTACAAAAACTTTGGTACACAAGTACTGTACGACTTCTTTGGTAAATTAGACAAAACAGCTTACGACGGCTACATGGTTGGAGCCTCTACAAAACCCATTGAAGATGCCATCAAGGCATACTATAATGCAGTTGAAGGACTGGGTAGTCTGGAATACGCTATGTTCCGCCCCTTCAACAGGACATGGGTAGCCTATAAGGATAAAGGTGTGTCCTTTAGTCGCGCCGAGGCAAATGCTGCTGTTAAAGTAAAACCTGCCCTGGTAAAAATTGCCTCCACTCCCAGTGGTTACACACCTCCCACATATATAGATGATCCGTTGAGTGAAGAACAACCCAGACCGGAAAATGTTAATGAATTCTTCTTTAAACTGGAACTTTACAAAGACGAAACAGGTCCCATTCCGTCCCTTGATTTCGACATCACCTACCTGGACAAAGAATGCAACTTGTGGGTTGATTATGCAGCCTTGTTGGCTGTCAATGACAATTGTGGCAACCAAACATCCGACTGGGTTGGTGATATGATGCTTTGGGCTTGGGCCGAGAAGGATGATTTCATAGATGTCGGAACCGTTAAAGGCCACTACTTCAATGCTATACGCATGGATCGTGAAGCCAAAGCTTATCAGGATACCTGGAACCGTGTAAAGAACGGCGAATACGCAGCCCTCATTGACCAGATACAGGCATTGTACGATGCACAAACTGCATTGTACAAAGAAGCAGCAGCCGAGTACGAAGCCATGCTGGATGAGTATGATGACCTAATAGATGAGCTGTACGAGATTGATGAGATGATTCCTTTGTATGAAGAATTCATTGAGTTCTACCAATATCTGATAGACCAGGCACAATATGCACACAATTATGGCAACGTGGCAGAAGACGGCTTACTGAGCGCATGGAACCGTGCCAGCCACCGCCTGATTAACGCTCAGAATGAACTGAACAGGGTAACAACTGCCCTTGAAGTTCTGGACGAAGAATATCTTAGCCAGGCTCCCATTTACCAGGCACAAATTGATGTGCTTCTGGAGGAAATTAACAACCTGCAGATTCAGATGACAGTTCTGGAAGCATTACGTGATAAACTGTTGGCAGCCTACCTATAAACATACGGATAAGATTTACGTATAATGATTAAAAAACTTAGCATATTTCTGATAGCTGTTCTAACGGTTGCGTCTCTTGGGGCGCAACCGGCGGAACGCTCCGGAAGTGCTGTATATGCTCCGCGTGCAGGACAGGTGCAAGTCTCTGCGGTGTTGGGAAGCAGTTTGTATTTTGAATTTCTGGATAACCTCACACCCTTGTTGCCCGGTTACCTTCCGGGTGACGAATTAGGCATAGACCCTATTTATGGGAATTCTGTGGGGTACTACCTGCAAATGGGAAGCTTGAATAATAATTCAGTAGCCAACATTGCCGGGATTCAAACCAAAGTGTTTCTGACAAACCGCCTGGCGTTGCACTCTATGTTTGCTATGCAAATAGATGTGACCCCGCAGCGTGATTATATAGAAGGCATAGATCTGGAAAGTGGAGGTTTGCTGGATCTGGGGGGCATACAGTGGGTGGAAGGCAGGTTGACCAATAAATACCTTGTAAATATTGGATCAGACTACTACTTCAACAACTGTAACGGCAGGCTGTTTCCTTACATTGGTGTATTGGGAGGTTTCCAACACGCCCGGGTACAAGCCTACCTGCCCTATACCGGAATAGAGATTCCGGTGGAGGATGACCAGACAGATCCTATTGAACTCTATGCACTGGATAAACGTGCGGGAGAAGCATATGCAATATCCGGAGCCATTACGGCCGGTGTGGAGTACAACATCCTTCCCGGCTTGAACATAGCTCTTGAGGTACGCCCTTTCAATTATTACTATACAGCAGTCCGTATGTATGCAGATGGCCAGGAATACAACGCATATGAAATGCAGTTTAAATTCTTTGCCTTTCCGCAATTGAAGATAGGATTCCGTTTTTAGTAATCGTTGAATGCTCTTACTAAACCGCTCTGCAAAGGGCGGTTTTTTTTATTACCTTTGTGTTTAAATTAAACAACAATATGAAGAAAATTCTAGTACTGGCAGCAGTCCTGATGGGACTGGCAGCATGCAACACAACGGCGGACGTTCCGCACCTTACCGTAGAATTGCCCAAATCGCTGAAAAACAACAAGGAGTTTAAAGAATTTGTTCTTCAGGCACAAAATGATGCCAACTCCCTGGCTGCTGCGTGTGTACAAAAGCATGCAGAAGCTCTTCCTTTTTTGGATGTGGACTTTGACAACCTGGATCCCAAACAGCAAGAAGCCCTGGTGAAATTGGATTACGAGTACGTTGAAATGTGGTATACCTTTAATGTTAAGTTTACCGGTCACGCTATTAAGATGATGCACTACATGCAGGACAGGAACCGGGAACCGGAACAGGTGGCAGATATGGCCAAAGCCATTGCTCAAATAAATAAGTTTGTACAGGAGTTGAAAGACACGTACGGAGAAGATTTGAAATTGGACCCGTATCCGGCACCGGTAGAAGAAACACCTAATACACCATAGTGGTACTGGTTTCAGAAAAAATCATTGTAAGTGAGCTTGTTCTCACCGAGTATTTTTGTTGCAACCCGGCAGTATGTAAAGGGGTTTGCTGTGTGGAAGGAGATAGCGGAGCCCCGCTGACAAAAGAAGAATGCGTATTGCTGGATGCGCAGTGGCGTCGCTTTTTGCCTCATATGCAGCCCTCCGGTGCAAAGGCTATCGAGAAGCAAGGAGCTTGGGTTGTTGATATAGAAGACGATGCTGTAACCCCGCTTATAGACGGAGGGGAATGTGCATACGCTTTTTTTGAAAAGGGTATATGCCTGTGTGCCATAGAAAGATACTGGAGCAAATCCGGCACTCCTTTGCGCAAACCCAATTCCTGTTGGCTGTATCCCATACGGGTACAGAAGCTGTCCAACGGTACCCTGGGGCTCAATTACCACCGCTGGCATTGGTGCCAGGAGGCTCGTGAATTAGGTGCAGAGAAAAAGATACGCGTCTTTGAATTTTGCAGGGAACCGTTAATCCATTGTTTTGGAGAGGACGTTTACCGCGCCATTACTATGGCAGCAGACTCTCTCGTATAATCTGATCAGAGACAAAATACAGGGACGGAGGTATAAGTACCCGCCCGTTTTCTTCTACAAGCAAGTCACGTTTTTTCAATGGCTTTATTTTGCGAAGGAATGCCGCCAGTGCCGGATCTCCTTCACGTTCCCGCAACCCTTCCAGAGAAAATCCGTCTTTGGTACGCAATTGTAATAAAATCCATTCGTTATGTACATCGTCGGGTTTTAGGCGGTCAAACCTGCGGTACGGCTTGTTTTTACGCAAACCGTTAATATACTGGTCTGTGCTATATACATTCCAGTACCTGAGGTGTCCGTTAAAAGAATGGGCAGACGGACCCAGTCCAATGTAGGGAATACGTTGCCAATATCCGCTGTTGTGCAAGGACTCTTTTCCGGGAAGGCAAAAGTTGGAAATTTCGTACTGCTGGTATCCATGTTGTTCCAATACATCTTGCAGTATGGAATATTGGGCAAGGCAGGCTTCCTGCGTAGGCAGGGTGTTGTGTTCTCCCCAGGGAGTTGCCGGTTCCAGCGAGAGCTGGTAAGCCGAGATGTGTTCCGGTCCCAGATCGGTTGCCCGGCTCAGGTTTTCCTTCCATTGTTTGACGGTAAGATTGTGAAATCCAAACATCAGGTCTATGCTGATGTTCTTAAAACCTGCCTGTTTTGCCATAAGTACGGCCTTTGCAGCCTGATCACCCGTATGGCGGCGTTTCATGGATTTCAGGTGTTTGTCAACAAAAGACTGAATGCCAATGCTCAGGCGGTCAACACCCATTTCCAGAAGTTCCCGGCAGTATTGTAATGAAATATCGTCCGGGTTTGCTTCTACAGTAAACTCGGCCAAAGATGTTCCGGTGGCATGAATGTCCTGTTGCAGCTGTTCCACAACAGGTTGCAGTTTTTCCACAGGGCACAAACTGGGGGTTCCTCCGCCAATGTACAGCGTTACCGGCCGGGGCGTATTGCTATCAATCAGTATAGGTAACCAGTGGTCGCGTTCCCGTAGCCATTCTTTAAGGATGGCATCCAGAACTTCAGACATGTTTACCAGCATGGTAGTAGAATAAAAATCGCAGTAGGAGCAAAAACTCCTACAAAAGGGAAAGTGAATGTAAATCAATATGTTGAGGTGGTTAACGTAATAAAATATCGGTTGCTCCTATTTTGCCGTCAGAGGTAAAAAGCTCGGCAGTATAAACGCCCCGGCTAAAACCTACTCCGCCAAAAAAGATACAAAATTCAATTTCAGATCCCTGGTAATCAATTTCGCGTAGTGCAGAATAGACCAATTGTTCTCCTGCTGCGTTAAACACCCCTTGATCGGGGTTGGTTAGTAAAATACCATCCGGGCCTTTTACCCTTAGGTATATGTACCTGGGTCCTTTTGGGGAAATGGCGTTTTCTATCAGGTTGCCACAAACTTTTAGTTTGGAAATACGGCTGGAACGGTCAGAGTCTTTACCTGTTTCTGTAATACCGGTCATAACAAAATCACGGCCTTTTAATTGGGCACCAATTTCTACCTGACGTGCGTATTCTTCTGTAGTTGTTTGCAAGTCTCTGTATTGTCTCGTAGCCCGTGTTGCCTCTTCCCGAGCCTCCGATGCGTCTTTACGCAAGGCCAGATTAAGGGTGTTCAAAGAGTCAATTTGGTATATATAACTGCGCATAATGCTGCGTAAGGTTCCCAGTTCCTTTTCGTATTCGCGCATGCGGGAGCGGTTGGTTGCTTCTGTTTTATTGATGCGTTCTATGAGCAAATCAATTTTTTCCCTTTCTTCCATTAGCCGCAGGCTTAAGGTATCGTTGGAGGTACTAAGGGAATCGTATTCTGAACGAAGTTGGACCATTTGCTGGGTCAGGTCTTCTTTTTCCAGGTTCAGTTCTTTTATTACCCCACCGCGATCAATCCAGATCCAGACAAGTGTTCCTGCAAGCAGCACGACAACAGCTGCTAAGATAATGGCAATGGTTTTCAGGTGTTTTTCCATGAGTGCATAGTTTAGTACTGCAAAAATAGTAAAAAAGACCTACATTTGTTAAGAATATCAAATGAATACATATATGAAAGGTTTTAATGCGGGTGTTTACCTGCGCCGGGTTCTGAAATACGTTATTTTTTACACAGTTTTTATTTTGGCTCTGCTGGCTCTTGTTTATTTTACAGGGGATAACCACTCCATATCTTTTTGGGAACTTATTCGCCCCGGATCCCAGAAGAATCTGATTTTACTCATAGTAGCTTTCTCTGCTGTTTATCCGTTTATTGGATTTATAAGTAAAGAGGTACCTGTTAACAGGTTTCAGGCAACAGACAAAGAGGCGGTCTGCCGTTTTGCAGCAGAAGCGGGATTTATTCTTGTTTCCGATGATAATGGAAAAATGGTTTTTAAGGCACGTCGTGTAGGTATGCGCCTGTTCCGCGTTTTTGAAGATAAAATTACCGTGGATTACAATGAAAATCCACTTGTTGTGGATGGTATGCGACGCGATGCGCTACGCATAGCACGCCATATGGAGTATTACTTTAGGCAAGTGGGGAAGGAATAAACAGGCACCGGATTACAACAAGTGAAAAAACAGCAAATAACAAGGTAGAATACACCAGGGCTGCTATCCGTAAAACGGGCAGGACACGTTGGTTGCTTAATCCCAGGGTCTGGAAAGCAGACCAGAAACCATGGTTGATATGCAACCAGAGGGCTACAAACCAAATTATGTAACAGGCTGCAATCCATGGCGTTCCCAGGTGTTGCGTAACCAAAACATAGCCGTTTTGCGGGTTTCCTCCTATCAGTTGTTGCCATTGCATTTTTGTCCAGAACTGGGATAGGTGCAGTACCAGGAAACCCAGTACTATAATACCCAACACCAACATGTTGCGGGATGCCCAATGTCCAAATCCCAAACCGCGTGATTTGTGCCCCGAAGCGTAAGTCACGGGACCGCGGGCTTTCCTGTTGTTCCATGTGAGCAGGACAGATAAACCAATATGTACCAGAAACCCCAGAGCCAGAACGGGTACCATAAGCTGCACAAAGGGGTTGGTTCCCATAAAATGTGTAACGGCATCATAAGCCTCTTTGCCCCACAGTATGGTAAGGTTGGCAGTCGCATGGAGCGTTAGAAACAGGATAAGAAACAGTCCCGTAAGGCCCATACATACTTTTTTAGCAATGGAAGGTATCATGTCAGGTTGTATGTAAGGCAAAGATACACGGAATTTTATATATCTTTGTGTACTAGCAACTGGTAACGTATGAAGTATTCTTCCATTTTATTAAAACTAAGCGGAGAAAGTCTTGCCGGAAAAGCAGGCAGGGGATTGGATTCTGCCGTATTGGAAAACTATGCTCAAGAAATCGAACTTTTGGTACGGGCCGGAGTCCGTATAGCCGTTGTGACAGGAGGCGGGAATATTTTTCGGGGGCTACAGGGAGCAGGGAAAGGGATGGACCGTGTGCAGGGAGACAAAATGGGTATGTTGGCGACTACTATTAACAGCATAGCCTTGGCGGGAGCTTTGCGGGACAGGGGCCTGAAAGCCCGGGTGTATTCTGCTACGCTTATGCCGGCTGTGGCCCATTACTACCGCCGGGATGAGGTCTTGGAAGAGATGCAAAACGGAACGGTTGTATTGCTGTCCGGTGGTACGGGAAATCCGTTTTTTACCACAGATTCCGCAGCTGCCCTGCGGGCGGTGGAATTGGGTGTAGAAGCGGTACTTAAAGGAACACGTGTGGACGGGGTGTATAGTGCAGATCCGGAAAAAGACCCGCATGCTGTCAGGTACGATGTGCTGAGTTTTGATCAGGTATTGCAAAAAAACCTACAGGTAATGGATATGACGGCTTTTACCCTGTGTAGGGAAAATAACATGCCCATAGTAGTATTTAACATGAACGTCCCCGGAAACCTGGGCAGGGTGGTGGACGGTCAGGATATTGGAACAATAATAAAACAATAAAAATAAAAAATGGAAATCAGTGATGCTCAATTAGTATTGGAGCTGGCTAAAGAGAAAATGGTAAAAGCAGTAGAGTATCTGGAAAATGAACTGGCTACCTATAGGGTAGGTAAAGCCAATCCATCTGTTTTTTCCGGATTGACCGTAGATTATTACGGAACGGCTACACCACTGGCACAGGTGTCCAGTATTTCTGTCCCCGATGCAAGGACAATGATCATTCAGCCCTGGGAGAAAAGCCTGATACCCCTTATAGAAAAAGCCATTATGGGGGCCAATCTGGGGTTTACTCCCCAAAATAACGGAGAAGTTATTCGTATATTGGTTCCTCCGCTTACGGAAGAACGGCGAAAAGAGTTGGTTAAAAAAGCCCGGGCAGAAGGGGAAAATGCTCGTATTAGCATTCGCAATGCCCGCAGGGACGGTGTAGACCAACTTAAAAAATACCAAAAAGACGGCCTTTCAGAAGATATCGTGAAAGATACGGAAGGGCTTATCCAAAAAGAAGTGGATACTTTTTCCAAACAAGTGGAAGATGTGCTTCTTGACAAGGAAAAAGAGATAATGACCGTGTAGCACTTTTTATTGGCGGATGGCTGCAATGCCGGGCAGTTCTTTGCCCTCCAGGTATTCCAGCATGGCACCGCCTCCCGTTGACACATAACTTACTTTATCTGCGTAGCCCATTTGGGTAATAGCTGCTACGGAATCTCCCCCACCAACCAGGGAGAAGGCTCCGTTTTGGGTGGCTTGTGCTACGCACGTTACCAGATGTAATGTGCCACTTGCAAAAGCAGGCATTTCAAAGACACCGGCCGGACCGTTCCACAATAGGGTTTTGGAATGCAGAATGACTTGTTCCCACGCTTTTAGGGTTTCCGGACCTGCGTCCATACCTGTCCATGCAGTGGGGATGTTGTCAACAGGGCATATTACAGTCCGGGCGTTGTTGTCAAAGGCGTCGGCTGCCAGTACGTCTGTGAACAGGTAGACGCGTACCCCTTTTTCTTCTGCCTTTTTAAGAATGTCCAACGCCGTATCCAACAGGTCGTCTTCGCAAAGGGATTTACCAATATGTCCGCCACGGGCTTTAATAAACGTAAAGACCATGCCCCCGCCTACAATCAGGTTATCCACTTTATCCAGCAGGTTTTCCAGGATGGCAATTTTGCTTGACACTTTGGCTCCTCCCAGAATAGCCGTTACCGGACGGACCGGGGAGCTCAGGACCTTGTCCAGGGCATTGATTTCGTTTTGAAGCAGGAACCCAAACATTTTGTCGTGCGGGAAATATTCGGCTACGAGTGTGGTAGAGGCGTGTGCTCTGTGGGCTGTTCCAAAGGCGTCGTTGATGTAGCAATCTGCATAGGAAGCCAGGGTTGCGGTAAATTGTTTTTGGCTCTCTTTGAGGGCAGCTTTAGCTGCCTTTTTTTCCGGGTCGGATGCATTGTCCGGCAAGCCGCGCGGCTTGCCCTCTTCTTCTGCGTAAAAGCGTAGGTTTTCCAACAGCAGTACCTGTCCGGATTTCAGGGAACGGGCCATTTTTGCAGTTTCTTCTCCCATACAGTCGGGGGCAAAAAGGACCGGAACCCCCAATTGTTCTTCTACCTGGGGCAGGATGTGGCGCAGGGAAAACTGTGCCTCGGCTTTTTTAGGACGTCCCAGATGGGACATGAGGATAAGCGATCCGCCTGTTTCCAACACTTTCTTAAGGGTGGGTATGGCGGCTCTTATGCGGGTGTTGTCGGTTACATGAAAATTGCCGTCCAGCGGGACGTTAAAATCAACGCGCACCAGGGCACGCTTTCCTTCAAAATTGTAGGTATGGATATCTTGCATTTCTTCTGATTTTAAAACAAGGCAAAGATACATTTTTTATATCTTTACCTTATGCAACTATTACATCCTGTGTCCTGGCCGGATTACCAATTGCTGGACTGTGGTGAAGAAGAAAAGCTGGAACGGTTTGGACCGTATGTAACCATACGGCCCGAGCCAAAAGCCACATGGTCGCGGAGCATGCCGTTTGCCTGGTGGAAAGAACAGGCTCATTGGTGTTTTCAGCCGGGTGCCGGCAAGGGAATTCCCGGCAGGGAAGACAGCGGAACGTGGCAGCAGCTTAAAGAAGTACCTTCTTTGTGGACATTGGACTACAAAGGTCTTTTTTCCGTACAGGTTGGACCCACATCTTTTAAGCACGTGGGAGTTTTCCCGGAACAGGCTCCCAACTGGGATTATATCTACGCTAAAACGGCAGGCAGTCGGGCGCTTGGGATAGGTTCTGTTCCGTGGGTATTGAACCTGTTTGCCTATACGGGGGCGGCATCGTTGGCTGCACGTGCAGCCGGGGCCGAGGTGGTACATGTAGATGCGGTGCGGCAAGTAGTTACGCGGGGACGGGAAAATATGGAGCAGAGCGGCTTATCCGGTATCCGGTGGGTAGTGGAAGATGCCCTCAAATTTGTAAAAAGAGAAGAGCGGCGGGGTAATAAATACCACGGAATTATTCTGGATCCGCCGGCTTACGGGTATGGTCCGCGGGGAGAAAGATGGAAGCTGGACAACAGCCTGGATGTTCTTTTGGCGGGATGTTCTTCTATTTTAGAACAGGAAAATGCTTTTTTGGTGTTAAATTTGTACGCTTTAGGTTATACTGCCGGTACGGCAGAGCGTCTGATAAAGACGTATTTCCCCGGAAGCAAATACAGTACGTTTGGAGAATTGTGCCTGGAAGACACTTTTGGAAAGCAATTGTCCGTAAGTGTTTTTGCCCGAGTTGAACAATAAAAAATAAATAATATGAGCATGCTGGCCATACAATGGGATGTGAATCCCGAAATCATCTCTTTAGGAAAACTGGGGATACGTTACTATTCGTTGTTCTTTATTATTGCTTTTACCATAGGGTATTTTCTGTTCAAATACTTTTTTAAAAGAGAGGAAGTTCCGTTAAAATTATTGGATCCTCTGCTTTACACCTTGGTATTGTGCACATTGGTAGGAGCCCGGCTGGGGCATTGCTTGTTTTACCAGCCTCAATATTACCTGGCCAATCCCATAGAAATCTTGTACGTGTGGGAAGGGGGATTGGCATCGCACGGCGGAGCCATTGCCCTGTTGTTGGGTATGTGGTGGTTTGCACACCACTACGGGCGCAAACATAAGTTCAGTTTTTTGTGGATTATGGACAGGCTGGGAATTACCGTGGCACTTGCCGGTTTTTTCATTCGTATGGGCAACCTGATGAATTCAGAGATTTATGGAAATCCCACCGATTTGCCGTGGGGGTTTGTGTTTGTGCGTAACGGGGAAATCCTTCCCAAACACCCTACGCAATTGTACGAAGGGTTGTCTTATTTGCTTCTTTTTGGCGTGTTGCTGTTCCTGTACCGTAAAAAACTGCCGAAACTTAAAGAAGGAACGCTCTTTGGGATTTTTCTGGTCGTGTTGTTTGCGGCACGTTTTTTCATAGAGTACATAAAAGAACCTCAGGTTCCTTTTGAGCAGGGGATGTTACTTAATATGGGGCAGATTTTAAGCATTCCGTTTGTTGTAGCCGGAGTGACTTTGTTGGTGTACAGCCTGGTGCGGGGTAAACCGGCCCTCAGAATAACAGAGCAGGAGCAACGGAAAGAAAAAGAGAAACCTTCACCACTGAGCGGAACGCACGGGACGTATTGAAATTTTTAACAACATGGCAAAAGCAAAACAGGGGGTAGTAATCAAGAACAAACGCGCTTCGTTCGAGTACGAACTTATAGAGACGTACACGGCAGGTATTGTTTTGGCAGGTACGGAAATAAAATCTATCCGTGCCGGCAAGGTATCCCTGGCAGATGCTTATTGTTATTTTGTAAAAAATGAGCTGTATGTTAAAAACATGAACATTTCTGAGTACGAGTGGGCGTCTTATAACCGGCACGAACCGGGACGTGACAGGAAGTTGCTGCTGACACGTCGCGAACTGAATAAACTGTTCCGGGCCACGCGTGAGAAAGGGTTTACCATTGTGGTAACCAAACTGTTCATTGCAGACAACGGCTACGCTAAGCTTGTTATTGCACTGGCCCGTGGAAAACGGAAGTACGACAAGCGCGAATCCATTAAAGAAAAGGATATGCAAAGGGAATCAGACCGGATGGCCCGGCTCTGATTCCTTCATGCTACCCTGTTGGCTATTCCAGTTCGGGGAAAGGAACAAAGATGGCAACGGCTACAATGGCTATAATGGCAACAAGGCCTGCTACGAGCCCCCATATGGAAATACCCATAGATTCAAAAAAATTCTGTAAAGCTGACCAAAGTCCGTTATCTAAATAATCCAGGTACCATTGTCCGGGTGTTGATAAAATCATATCCATACTGTTGGTTTTTTAATAGAATAGATGCAATTTTCTTATAGAAGGTTGCAACAAACCAGATTTCTGTCTCCGTAAGCATTGTCCACACGGGTTACTATGGGCCAGAACTTATGTTGTACAATCCATGGCAGCGGATAGACGGCTCTTTCTCGGGAATACGGGTGTTTCCATTCGTTGGAGCAGACTTCTGCAGCCGAATGGGGTGCGTTTTTCAGCAAATTATCTTCCGGTGTTCCGCAAGAAAGGTCTTGACGGGCCAGGGCTTCGCATTCTTCCATAATGGTGAGCAAGGCATCTGCAAAGCGGTCCAGTTCTTCTTTTGATTCACTTTCTGTGGGTTCTATCATCAGGGTTTCGTGCACAGGGAACGAGAGGGTAGGTGCATGAAATCCGTAATCCATCAGGCGTTTTGCCACATCGGTAGCATCTACGCCGTACGTTTTGCCAAAATGACGCAGGTCAAGAATGCATTCATGGGCTACGTACCCGTTCTTGCCTGTGTAGAGGGTGGTGTATTTTCCTGCCAGTTTGCGGGACAGGTAATTGGCATTCAAAATAGCGTATTCAGAGGCAAGTCTTATTCCGTCACGTCCCAGCATGTTAATATAACCATACGTGATGGGGAGCAATAGCGGGCTTCCGTAGGGAGATCCGGCTACGGTATGCCCTCCTCCGCAGTTCACAAGCGGATGTCCCGGCAGGTGCGGTTCCAGTTTTTTTGTACAGCAAATGGGTCCTACGCCCGGGCCTCCGCCCCCGTGGGGCATAGCAAATGTCTTGTGCAGGTTCAGGTGGCATACGTCGGCTCCGGTAATGCCCGGATTTGTAATGCCGGTCTGGGCATTCATGTTGGCCCCGTCCATATAAACCAGCCCTCCGTTGCGGTGTACAATATCTATAATTTTACAAATACCGTCTTCATATACTCCGTGGGTGGAGGGGTACGTGATCATGATACAAGACAAATTGTCTTTGTGCTGTTCCGCCTTTTGGCGCAAATCTTCCACATTTACGTTGCCTTGTTCGTCGCAATTCACAATGACAACCTCCAGTCCGGCCATAATGGCACTGGCTGGATTTGTTCCATGGGCCGAGGAGGGGATGAGTGCTACGTTGCGGTGTTCCTGTCCCTGTGCTTTCTGGTATGAACGAATGACCGTGAGCCCGGCATGTTCTCCCGCTGCACCTGAATTGGGTTGCAGGGAACAGGCGTCCAGACCTGTGATAACGGACAGCTGGTGTTCCAATTCCCGTATGAGCTGTAAGTATCCTTCTACCTGCCAGGATGGAGCAAAGGGGTGTACGGCACTCCATTCCGGCTGGCTGAGCGGCATCATTTCAGCGGCTGCATTTAGTTTCATGGTACAGGAACCCAGAGGAATCATGGAGTGTGTGAGGGAAATATCCCTTGTTTCCAGCGTTTTAATATAGCGCATCATCTCCGTTTCTGAGTGGTAGGTATTGAATACGGGTTCCCGCAAAGCTTCCGTTTCCCTTTCCATAAAACCGGGGATGCCGGCAGGTGTTATTTCAGCGTCTATATCAAAAATATGCAGCACTTCTTTCAGTTCTTTGCTTGTAGTGAGTTCGTCAAACGAAATCCGTACGGTATCTGCGTCGGGATAGCAGAAATTGATCATAGAAGCTTCTGCAGCAGTCCGTATGCGCTCTGTGTCTATTCCTGTAATTTCCAGGGTATCAAAGAAGTGTTTGTGTTTTACCGTTATGCCGTGTTTTGCAAAAGCTTCTGCGGCAACATGGGCATAATACCTGCCGTTTTGGGCAATTTTTCGTATGCCGTCGCTTCCGTGGTACACGGCGTACATTCCGGCCATAGTTGCCATGAGGGCCGTTGCTGTACAAATGTTGGATGTGGCCCGTTCCCGTTTGATATGCTGTTCCCGTGTTTGCAAGGCAAGGCGGTAGGCCTGGTTGCCCAGTCTGTCTACAGAAAGTCCCACAATGCGCCCCGGCAGGTTGCGTCTGTATTTTTCATCGCAGGCAATGTATCCGGCTGTGGGTCCGCCAAAGCCCATGGGTAAGCCAAACCGCTGCGCACAACCTGCTGCTATGTCTGCACCCCAGGCGGCCGGCTCTTTGAGTACGGCAAGGGATAATAAATCGCATACGGCAGTAACCATTAGTTGCCTGTCGTGTGCTTCTTTGCAGAGTATACTGTGGTCGCACACTTTGCCGTCTGCTCCTGGGTATTGGACAACAACTCCAAAAATACGGGATTCGTGTTTTTTAATAATTTCCAAGGGGTTGGTCTCCAGGTCTTCTGTTAAAATCTCAATTCCCAGTCCCAAAGCCCGTGTTTCCATAACTGCCAGTGTCTGAGGAAAGATGTTCCGGTCAACCAGAACAGCAGTTCGGCCTTCTTTAACAAACGTTCTGGAACGCAGGTCCAACATCATGCGCATGGCTTCTGCCGCCGCCGTGGACTCGTCAAGCAACGAGCTGTTGGACAGGTTGAATCCTGTCAGGCTGCACACCATGGTCTGGTAATTAAATAAAGCTTCAAGCCTTCCCTGGGAAATCTCGGCTTGATAAGGAGTGTAAGAAGTATACCAGCTCGGGTTTTCAAAAACGTTTCGCAATACAACGGGCAAACTTGCTGTTCCGTAATAACCTAATCCTATGAGGGAACGGAAGGGCAGGTTCTTAGCTGCCATGGTTTTCAAGTGCGTTGTAAATTCTTGTTCGCTCATGCCTTCTTCTAAAGACAGCGGTTCCTTTATACGGATTTCTGCCGGGACTGTTTTTTCAATAAGTTCTTCCATAGAATTCACCCCAATGAATTGCAGCATTTCCTGCGTTTGCTCAGGGCGGGGTCCAATGTGTCTTTCTGTAAATGATCGTGCCATATATGACTGTATAAAAAAGTTTTTAATCGTTATCTGTGTCCAGTTTCAGTAAAATAAACAAAAGTAATGTAAAAGTCCAAAGGGAGGAGCCTCCGTAGCTGATGAACGGAAGGGTAATCCCAATGACAGGAGTCAGGCCAATAGTCATGCCAATGTTAATGAAAATATGAAAGAACATACAGGCCGCTACCCCATAGCCGTAAATGCGTCCAAATGGATGCCGCTGTCTTTCAGCTATTTGTATAACACGGAAGAGCAGAATGGCGTATAAAATAATAACAAACAATGCTCCCAGAAAGCCCCATTCTTCCCCAATGGAACAGAAAATAAAATCAGTACTTTGTTCCGGGACAAAATTGTATTTTGTTTGTGTGCCTTGCAAAAAACCTTTTCCTGAAAACCCTCCGGATCCAATGGCAACTTTAGACTGGTACACATTATAGCCGCTGCCGTAAATGTCTTTATCAATACCCAGAAGTGTTTCAATACGTGCCTGCTGGTGGGGTTTAAGCATGTTGTTAAACAAGTAATCTACAGAGAAAACCAACAGTACGCACCCGACAAAAACGGGAACCAGGATTTTAAGGAACGTGCGTTTTTTTCTGAAAGCAATTACCAGCAGGGTTACGGACAGCAAGGCTGTAAGGGCTAAAAACCACTGGTAACGTGCAATCAATGAAAAAAGGTCCACAGAAAACATGTTCAGTAAAAGAGGAATAAGAAAATAGGTACCTGTAAAAGACGCCAGTACAATAAGTACCGGCCTTTTTTGGGGAGATTCCAGGAAACCTACAAAAAAGCAAATGAGGAAACAGAGCCAGAGAACGTATATGGGTTCCCATAAAATGGACAGCAAAAAAAGGACTACGGCTACTATTCCCATAAACGGAACCCATCCGGACAGTCCTTCCCGGTATAAAACAAAGATAAATGCAGACAGCACTACGGCAAGACCTGCCTCTTTTTCCAGCAAGATAAGCACAGCCGGTAATAAAATAAGAAGGGAGGCCTGCAACAAGCCTCGGGCGCTCTTGATATGAAAGTGGGGACGGCTCATAATTCCTGCCAAGCCAATAGACACAAAAACCTTTGCCATTTCGGCAGGTTGAAAATGTACCGGACCCAACATAATCCAGGAACGGGAACCGTTGCGCTCCACGCCAATGAAAAGTACGGAAATCAGAAGCAGGATTCCCAAAAAATAAATCAGGTTGGAGTACAGCAGGTACGTACGTGCCGGAATCAGTATAATTGCAAAGGCAAGAAGCCATGCCCCAATTATCCATATCATTTGCATTCCGTACCGCTGGGTTGTATCAAACACAGAGCTGTGTTCCGGATCGTATACTGCAGAAAACACACTGAGCCAACCAATAAGGACAAGTACTATGTATATGGCTATACTCCACCAATCCAGGTTTTTGACAAACGAGTGTTCCCTGCTTCTTCTTTTCATTTTAGATGACGGCTTAGTAAATCTTGTTCCAGGGTTCTTTCATACAACCAGGTGCGGGAAGGGTGTATTTGCCCGGTCAGGTATTTTTCTACAAGGAGGGAAGCCACGGGAGCTGCCTGCGATGCGCCAAATCCTCCTTTTTCAATATATACGGCTACGGCTATTTTTGGGTCATCCTTGGGGGCAAAGCAGATGAATACAGAGTGGTCTTCTCCGTGGGGGTTTTGGGCTGTGCCGGTTTTGCCACATAGGTCTACTCCCGGAATGGCTGCCAGGCGGGCTGTTGCACCGGAACCAGCAGGGGAATTGACTGCCAGGTACATACCCTCCACAATAGGCGTGAAATGTTCTGGATCTACCAGGGTGCGGTGTTGCTCTGTATGGGGTTGTGAAAGGGTATCTTCCGGTATTCTTTTGACTAAATGCGGTGTATAGTAGTGGCCTCTGTTGGCCATGATGGCCGCCAGGTTGGCCAGTTGAAGGGGGGTGGCGCCTATTTCTCCTTGTCCTATAGCCAGCGAGATAACGGTCAGTGACTTCCAGCCACGCTTTCCGTAAATTTTGTTGTATAGGTCGGTGCCGGGCAAAGAGCCGGTCAGCTCACCGGGAATATCAATGCCCAGACGTGTTCCAAATCCAAAACTTCTTACATAGTTTTGCCAGGAATTCATAGATTCAGCAATGCTCTCATAGACCGGATTGTCCAGGATGTTGCGGAGAACATTGCAGTAGTATGCATTGCACGACATCATAACAGACTGTACCAGGTTTGTGGGAGACGGGTGCACATGACACCCTACCGTAAGTGACCCGGCGCGGAATCCCGAATTGCATGAAAACCGTGTTTCCGGTACAATAACACCTTCTTGTAGTCCAATAAGACCGTTCACCAATTTAAAAACAGAGCCGGGAGGGTAGGATGACATGATAGCCCGGTTGAAAAGGGGCTTTAGGGGGTCCGAAATAATCTGTGAATAATATGCTCCAAAGTTGGTAAGGTATTCAGTGGACAAACCGGTGGATGTGATGAGTGTCAGGATCTCTCCCGTTGAGGGATCTAAGGCAATAACGGAACCCACTTTGTTTTTCATTAGTTCTTCCCCAAACAGTTGCAATGGAAGATCAATGGTAGTGATCATATCATTTCCGGGTACGGATGCTTTGTCGTAGGCACCTTCTGCATAGGGGGATTTGATGCGGTTGTGCACATCCCGCAGGAAAATTTCGTATCCTTTTTCTCCCTTAAGCCTGTTTTCATAGGCCTCTTCCAGTCCTGTCCTGCCAATGTAATCCCCGGCGCGGTAGCCGGGATTTTTGTCTAAGAATTCCCTGTCTGCCTCTACGATGTAACCCAGGAGGTTTCCGCAAATAGCAGACGGGTAATTGCGGACACTGCGTGTTTGAACAGAAAAACCGGGGAATTTGTAGGATTTTTCCAGGAAATGTGCATATTGTCGGTTGCTTACCTGCCGTAAAAAAATAACGGACTGGTATCCGATAGATTGCCGTCGGGCATGGATATCTGCCAGCATTTTCCGCAGATTTTCTTCGCTCAGGTTGAATATGGAACAAAAGGCAGTAGTATCAAAAGTTTTCAGTTCCCGTGGTGTGATGAGTATGTCGTAAGCAGCCCGGTTTCCGGCCAGTATATTGCCGTTGCGGTCGTAAATGAGACCTCTGGAAGGATAAATAATTTCGTACTTGAGCACGTTGTTGGCTGCCGTTACTTTGTATTCTTTGTTTATGAGTTGCAGAAAAACCAAACGGAAAACCAGTAGCAACAGGCAGGCGGCAAAGAAAGCCAGGATGGTATTTTTTTGTCTGATTCTGTGTTCCATGGAACCTACCTCCTCTGTTCAAAAAGCGTTCTCTGGAAAAGTAAGATTAGCAGGGTATTCAATAATACACTGCACGTAAGGCGCGCCAGCGTATGCCAAAAGAAAAGAAAACTGAAGGCCTCCAACATGAAATAGGCTGTATGGTGTATGGCCACACACAGCAAAACAAAAAAAGAATACCGTAGAGCCCCAAACTGTACAAAACCGGGAACAGTCAGGCTGTCCAAATCGCCTTTTACGGTAACGGTTTTAATCAACCCGTTGCGCAAGGCGGCTAATGTCACACAGGCTGAAGTATGTAAACCCAGGGTTGGTCCACCCAGTACATCTAAAAAAAAACCAAAGGCAAAAGCCCACAACATAAGACCGGCAGTGGGGTAGGTACACGGAAACAGGAGCAGGAAAATCAGGTACGGCATGGGGTACAGGTACAGCCCCAGATCCAGGTGTTCAAACAGCAGAAGCTGTGTGGCAAGAATCAGCAGAAAGTGCAGTGCGTATTTTAAACTACGGTTCATAAGGCCTCTTCTTCTTTTTGGGTTACCTCGCGGAGTTCTTCTTCTTTGCTTCTACAAACTACGTTTACATAACGGAGGGTTTTAAAGTCCTGGAACAATTCTATTTCCAGTTCCCATGCCGTTCCTTGCTTAAGACTTTGTGACGTGACAGTTCCCAAAGGAATGCCATCAGGGAAAATAAGGGAAAACGGGCTGGTGACAACCGTGTCTCCTTCTGCCACTTCTGTGTGTTGCGGAATTTCTGACAAGAGAGCCCTTTTGTAATGTGTACCGTTCCACCGTAAGGTGCCAAATGTTCCGGTTTTCTTGTGTTCTGCGGTAAAGCGCTGTTGGGTGTTTAGCAGGGAAATAACAAGAGCGTAATGGTTTGCAGCATAGGATACAACACCTACAATACCCTGTGATCCAATGACACCCATGTCCGGATGAACACCGTCTGCAAGGCCTTTGTTGATGATAAGGTGGTTGTGCTGGTGGTTGACGGAATTTTTAACCACCAAAGCAGGAATAAAAGAGAATGTGTCAGATACAGGTATGTGGTTTTCTGTTCCTGCGTATTGTTCATGTTTTAGAAAAGAAAGCCGGGCAAGTTCCGTTCTTAGTTCCAGATTTTCTTTGGTAAGGGCTTCGTTCGTTACCTTTAAGTTTGTAAAAGCAACCCAGGAAGAACGTTTTTCCCACATATTTGCCTGCCAGCCCCGTACTACTGTCAAGATAGCATTCTGTTGGAAATAGCTGTTGTTGACAAGCATTACAATAGCTACTGACTGCAGCGCAATGAAAAGCAGCAGCACCAGAATCTTTCTTAGCAAATAAGGCAGGCCGCTCATGCACAACCTTTGTTTTTATCGTAATAAAAAAGGGAAGTTCCCTATATTTTTCAAAGCAATTCCTGTTCCTCGTGCTACTGAATGCAATGGCCCTTCAGAGATATGGAACGGAATGTTGATTTTGTCCCGCAAACGCTTGTCCACTCCGCGCAACAAAGCGCCTCCTCCTGTCAGGAAGATGCCGCGTTGTACAATATCGGAATACAGCTCGGGAGGTGTTTGTTCCAGAACAGAGAGTACAGCTGTTTCTATTTTAGCCAGGGATTTGTCCAGGCAATGGGCTATTTCCTGGCTTGTGACAGATACTTCAACGGGAAGGGCTGTCATCAGGTTGGGACCGCGTACCAGCATGGGTTCCGGTTGTTCTTCCAAATCGGTCAGAGCAGATCCTACGCAAATCTTGATGTCTTCTGCCGTGCGTTCTCCAATTTTTATGTTGTGCTGGTGGCGCATATATTGTTGGATTTCCTGTGTAAACACGTCGCCTGCCACCCGGATACTTTGGTTGCAGACAATTCCCCCCAGGGCAATAACGGCGATTTCTGTGGTCCCTCCGCCTATGTCCACTATCATATTGCCCTCCGGTGCCGTTACGTCAATACCAATTCCCAGGGCAGCTGCCATGGGTTCGTAAATCATATAGACGTCACGTCCTCCTGCATGTTCAGAAGAGTCCCGTACGGCACGGATTTCGACTTCTGTGCTTCCGGATGGGATGCATATTACCATACGCAGGCTGGGCATAAAGAATTTGCTTTGGGGGTTGATCATTTTAATCATACCGCGAACCATTTGTTCTGCCGCATTGAAATCTGCAATTACCCCGTCTTTTAAAGGACGTACGGTCTTGATGTTTTCGTGTGTCTTTCCTTGCATTAACCGGGCTGTTTTCCCAATAGCCAGTGGCTTACCCGTGTTTTGATCAATGGCAACAATAGAGGGTTCATCTACTACAATTTTGTCGTTGTGGATGATAATGGTATTGGCAGTACCCAGGTCAATGGCCAGTTTTTGAGATAGAAAAGAAAAAGCCATAAAGTTGTGTCTAATGTTTAAAGTGGCGTATACCTGTAAAGATCATAGCCATGTTGTGGTTGTTACAAAAATCAATACTCAGCCGGTCTTTTATAGAACCGCCCGGTTGTATGACAGCGGTTATACCCTCTTTTTGCGCCAGTTCTACACAGTCCGGGAACGGGAAAAATGCATCGGAAGCCATTACGGCACCTTGCAGGGAAAGGTTATTTTCCCGGGCTTTTGTGATGGCTTGCTTCAGGGCATCTACACGGGATGTTTGTCCCATGCCTGCTGCAAGCAGCATACCATCCGCGGCCAGAACAATAGCGTTGGAACGGGTGTGTTTGACCAATGTATTGGCAAACAGCAAGTCTTTCATTTGTTGCTCCGAGGGTACCAGGCGGGTAACCGGTTTGCAGTCAGGCAGGTGCTGCGTTACGGCATCTCTGTCTTGTACGATAACCCCTCCCAGCAGGGAGCGAAATTCAGTGGCAGGTACGGGCTGGTTCGGGTTGTAAACAAGAAGTATCCTGTTCTTTTTTTCTTTGAGTATTTCCAGTGCTCCGGAGTCAAATGCCGGCGCCAGGATAATTTCCAGAAAAAGGGCGTCCATTTCATGCGCCAGGGCTTCTGTTACGGTACGGTTGGTAACGGCTACACCTCCAAAAGCGCTGAGCGGGTCTGCTTGTAATGCCCGTTTCCAGGCAGTGACAAGGTCTTGGTGCATGGCACACCCGCAAGCGTTGTTGTGTTTGAGAATAGCAACAGCCGTTTCATCAATATCTGAAATCAGGTGGAGGGCTGCCCGGGTGTCCAGCAAGTTGTTGTAAGAAAGTTCTTTGCCATGCAGTTGCTTTGGGAGGCTGTCCTCTGTTCCAAAAAACCGGGCTTGTTGGTGCGGGTTTTCTCCGTACCGCAAAGATATTGGTTGGTTATCCAGGCAAAGGTTAAAGGCAGAGAGGTTCGAATCCTGATTAAAGTATTGGAAAATATCCGAATCGTACCGGCAGCTTACCTTGAATGCATGCGTTGCAAAAACCTTGCGTTCCTGCCACGTGGAGCTTCCGTTGCCTTCTAGCAGCAATTGAAGAAGGGACCGATAAAGTGACCTGTCGGGTACAACCAGTACGTTTTCATAATTCTTGGCTGCTGCTCTAAGGAGCGATATGCCTCCGATGTCAATTTTTTCTATGATTTCTTCATGCGGTGCACCGGAGGCGGCTGTTTCACTAAACGGATACAAATCAACAACAACCAAATCAAAAAGACGGGTATCCAGCCGTTCCAGGTCTTTTTTATCTTCCGGGTTGTCCCGGCGTGCCAGGATTCCTCCAAAAATTTTCGGGTGGAGTGTTTTAACACGTCCTCCCAGGATAGACGGATACCCGGTAAGATCTTCTACCGGAATGGGATTTGTTCCCAGGCTTTGCAAGTAGTGTAACGTGCCTCCGGTAGCATACAATTGAACCCCCGCTTTTACCAGTTCTTGTATGACGGGTTCCAGACCCTCTTTGTGGTATACAGAAATGAGGGCGTTGCGGATAGGTATATCTTTCCGGTTTTTTGTCATTGTTTAACCCAAACTTGGCGTTCAATGGCTTGGTCCAGAGAAATGAGTGTTTCTGTTTGAATGACTGAAGGTATATTGCGGATGATATCAATGAGTACTTCCATCAGGTGGTCGTGGTCGCGACAATACAATTTTAGCCACAAAGCGTATTTCCCTGTCACAAAATGGCATTCAACTACTTCCGAGATACTTTTGAGGGCTTCAATAACAGTAGGATACTGGTTGGCCTGAGCCAGTTGGATACCAACAAAAGCGCATACATTCAAGCCCAACGTTTGCGGTTTTACCAGCAACCGTGAGCCTGTAATAACCCCCATGGCTTCCATTTTTTTTACTCGTTGGTGAATGGCGGCTCCTGATACTCCGCACTCACGTGCAATTTCAAGGAAAGGCATACGGGCATTCTTAACCAGAAAACCCAATATTTTCTGATCTGTGGTGTCAATGGGGTATTTGGACATGATAATTTTTCGTTAGGTGCGTAAAGTTATGAAAAATTATTAGACTTTTGATAGTAATACAGCCATTTCATAGGAATTTCTCCCTTGCAAGCCATTGCGTATTCGCTGATAGAGCAAGAGATGTAGATGGGTTCTGCAGGGTGCTTACTATTTGGAACCTCCATCCACCAGCGCCCGCTTTTTTCTGATTGAAAAAAAATGAGCTCCTGGCCATCATCCCCCATCTGGACGGCCTTTCTTCGGAAATATTCCGGATTGTCTTGCGGATGTTCGTCAACCGCTACAGCCAGCCCTTCTGTCAGGTGCCAGATTACTTGTGCCACCAGCTGTGCGGCCTGCGAATCCTGAGGGCTGTCGGCAGGATATCCGTAAATAACGGCCTGGTGGAAACGGCGGGAGAGTCCCATATACCGGGCTAATGTACAGACTTCTTCTGCGTACAATCCGTTGGGAGATGTACAGATTCCATCCGGCAAGTCTGCATGGCGGACAGAGCGCATATCCAGAAAGTGGTGTGTAGCTTCGCGCAATAACGGTTCAGCACGTAGGGGTGTTTCCCTGAATTCACCCAAACGCAAAATTTCCATAAATTTGTCTGTTAGCAAATTTGAAATATCGGGCCGGGTAAGGTAGCGTTGAAAACCTATCCATGTAAGGTATTCGGGGCAGGGATCCTTAAGAAACGCCTCCATGGGATCGGGAGTCTCTGTTCCACGGGACACAAGGCTTACACGCGGTGTACCTTGAAGGAACGCATGTGTTTCCGGTGTTGTTTCGCCATACAGAACAATGGTGGGAATGTTTCTTTTTTTTGCTGCTTCTAAAACAAACGGCAGCCGGTTGTGCAGCAGGTCTTCTGTGTAGAATATACGTACATGGCTTTGCCGGTACAGTTTTTTCAGTTCCTTTAACACACCGTTACCGCTGCCCGCAAAAACCAAAAGGGCCGTACAGGAAGGCATGTTTTCACACAGGGCATCTGTGTGAAGGTATTCCAACGGGAACACAAAGTCATTTTTTTCCTTTTTTGGGCTCATGTTCCTTTTTTTGAATAATTGCCCGGCAGTCTTCAAGGGTCAGCGTCTCCGGGTCTGTTCCTTTAGGAATTCTGTAATTTTTGTTATCATAGCTTATGTAGGGTCCGTAACGGCCTCTGAGTACGCGTATGTCTTCTTCCGGGAATTCCAGAACGTGTTTTTTCTCTTCCTGGGCCACAGCCTGTTCAATAAGTTGTATTCCTCTTTCCAGCGATACGGTGTACGGGTCGTCTGACTTGTCTAAGGATACGTTTTTCCCCTGCCATTTCACGTAAGGTCCGTAGCGGCCACTGGCTACAACCAGGGGAGCGTCTTTGTACAACCCCAATTCCCGGGGTAAGCGAAACAGTTGCAGGGCTTCTTCCAGTGTGACGGATTCCAGCAGTTGTCCTTTGCGCAGACCGGCAAAACGTTTTTCGGGGTCTTCGCGGTCTCCCAGCTGGGCCATGGCGCCGTACCGGCCAAAGCGTACCAATACCGGTTTGCCGGTTGCGGGATCTGTTCCCAGCAGCCGTTCCTCGCTGGCAGGCCGTGTTGTTTCAAGAGCTGTATCCAATGTCTTGCGGAAAGGTTTGTAAAAATTTTCCAGCATGTTGTTCCATACCAGTTTGCCGTTGGCAATACGGTCAAAATCTTCTTCTACCCGGGCCGTAAAGTGGTAATCTACTATGGAGGGGAAGTGCTCTGTAAGGTAATCATTTACAAGAACACCTGTGTCGTCCGGGAATAGTTTTCCTCTTTCTTCGCCGTGGTTTTCGGTATGTGTCTTTTGTGTAATAACGCCGTCCTGCAACAAAATTTCCAGAAAATCCCGTTTTTGGGCAGGGCGGTCTCCTTTAACAACGTAGTTTCGTTGCTGGATGGTGGATATAGTAGGGGCGTAGGTAGAGGGGCGTCCAATGCCAAGCTCTTCCATTTTCTTGACCAGACTGGCTTCCGTATAACGGAACGGGGGTTGTGTAAAGCGTTGTGCAGCCCTTATGGAAGAAGGAACCGGAGTATCGCCTTTTTGCAGCTGCGGTAGCATGCCGGCCTTGCTGCTGTTCTTGCCGGAACCGTTGTTTTCCTGCTCGTCATCAACGGATTCCCGGTAAACCTTCAGAAAGCCATCAAAGACAACAACTTCACCGGTAGCTGTGAAAGTTTCCGGGGTATTGCTGTCGTTTATGGTGATTTGTGTTTTGTCAATCTGTGCATCTGCCATCTGGGATGCCAGTGTTCTTTTTCTGATGAGGTCGTACAGTTTTTTTTCTACGGCTGTGCCTTTTATCTGATCTGTTTCCAGAAAAGTGGGGCGGATGGCTTCGTGCGCTTCCTGGGCACTTTTTGAACGGGTGGCATATTGCCTTGTTTTGCTGTATTCCGGTCCGTAAGTTTCTGTTATGACTTTTTTAGCCACTCCAAGAGCCAGGCCGGAAAGCTGCGTTGAGTCTGTACGCATATAGGTAATGCGTCCTGCTTCGTACAGTCTTTGAGCTACACTCATGGTTTGTCCAACAGAAAAGCCGAGTTTGCGGGCGGCTTCTTGTTGTAAGGTAGATGTTGTAAAAGGCGGAGCGGGGCTTTTGCTGCCTTTTTTCTTTTCTACCTGCGTGACAACATACGTGGCACCGATGCTTTGCTGCAGGAACTCCAGGGCTTTTTCTTCTGTGGGGAACCGTTTGTTCAGCTCGGCTTTGAAAGGTTCTGTGTTTTTAGCGGGGCAGGTGAATAGTCCCTCGACCCTAAAAGAAGAGGATGGTTTGAATTGCAAGATTTCCCGTTCGCGGTCCACCACCAGGCGTACGGCTACGGATTGCACCCTTCCGGCAGACAGTCCCGGCTTTACCTTTTTCCAAAGGACAGGTGATAGTTCATAGCCCACCAGGCGGTCCAAAATGCGGCGCGCCTGCTGTGCCATCACCAGGTCCATATCAATGTCTCTGGGATTTTCCACAGCCGTTCTGATGGCTTCTTTGGTGATTTCATGAAACGCAATGCGCCTGATTTTATGTTCAGGGATATTAAGCGTTTCTTTAAGATGCCATGCAATAGCCTCACCTTCACGGTCTTCGTCAGACGCCAACCATACAAGTGAGGCCTCATTAGAGGCTTTGGTAAGGTTTTTTACCAGTTCCTTTTTTTCCCGGGCAACCAGGTATTCCGGGGCAAATTTATTAGTAAGGTCTATTCCAAGTTTGTTTTTTGACAGGTCCCTTATGTGACCAAAACTTGATGCAACCTCAAATCCTTCTCCCAGCGCTTTGGCAATGGTCTTTGCCTTTGCCGGCGACTCTACAATTACCAAGTTTTTCTCCATACACGTTCTAATCAGACTTTGCAAAGTAAGACATAATATAAGGTATATTCCAAATATTTATGTGTAATTTTGCTCCGTTACACGATTGTCCTATGAAAGAAAAAACAAAGAAAAAAATCAACAAATGGCTATGGATCATTGTGTTGGTTCCTTTGGCAGGTGTTTTCCTTATGTTGTTTTTAGTGGGTGCTTTTACCAATATCCCTTCATTTCGCGTCCTGGAAAACCCGCAAACGAATCTGGCGACAGAACTCATTTCTGAAGACGGGGTTGTTATAGCAACATACCATATAGAGAACCGTTCTTATGTACAATACGAAGATTTGCCCGAGGCCCTGAAGCATGCCACTATAGCAACGGAAGACATACGTTTCTACCGGCATTCCGGTATAGATTTCCGGGCTTTGGTCAGAGTAGCCGTTAAATCTATATTGCTTAGGCAAGAGAGCGCCGGCGGGGGGAGTACCATTACGCAACAGGTGGCAAAAACGCTGTACCCCAGAGACACTACTGTTTATCGTTTTCCCGGAGGGAATGCGTTTAAGATGGTGGTTATTAAAATGAAAGAGTGGATTACTGCCGTTAAACTGGAGCGTAACTATACAAAAGAAGAACTGCTGACCATGTACCTGAATTCTGTTTTTTTCGGGAGTAACGCCTACGGTATTCGTACCGCTTCTTCTACTTTCTTTGATAAGCATCCGTCACAGCTCAATACAGAAGAAGCAGCTACGCTGGTAGGTATGGTCAATAAGCCTACCCGGTACAATCCCGTACTGAATTATGAATATTCCCTGCGCAGAAGAAATCATGTGCTGGGGCAGATGAAAAAATACAAATTTCTGGACAGCCATACGGCAGATTCACTTAAGGCATTGCCTATAGTGCTTAATTATACTACACAAGACCACAACGCCGGATTGGCTCCCTATTTCCGGGATATGTTGCGGCGGGTAATGGCCGCCGGAGCACCCGATCGCAGGAGCTATACCTACGAAGAGCATTATCTGGCAGATCTGGATATGTGGGAAAACGATCCCTTGTACGGATGGTTGCATAAAAACCGGAAACCGGATGGATCTATGTACGATCTGGACAGGGACGGGTTAAAAATCTATACTACCATCAACGCCCGTATGCAACTTTATGCCAACCAGGCTGTAGAGGAACACCTGGGCACGTACCTGCAACCGACCTTTAACCGCGAACTCAGGTACAAAAAGAACAGGCCGTTTTCGGACGATGTTCCCAAAGAAACCAGGGATCTGGTAATCCGGCAGGCTATGCGCTGGAGTGACCGCTACCGCAATATGCGCGCTGTGGATGCGACAGACGAGGACATTGACCAGGCATTCCGTACTAAAACACCCATGCGGGTATTTTCCTGGAATGGGAAAGACGGGACGTATGCTACAGATACGGTGCTTACACCACTCGATTCCATTATGCATTACAAATCGTTTCTGCGCGGTGCCATTATGGCTATGGAGCCGGCTACCGGTTATGTCAAAGCGTATGTAGGGGGGCCCAATTACAGATACTTTAAATACGACAATGTCCGTCAGGGCAGAAGGCAGGTGGGGTCTACCATTAAGCCGTTTCTGTATGCATTGGCCATGCAGGAAGGGTGGACTCCCTGTGATCAGGTGGTCAACGTTCCACAGACGTTCATTGTGGGAGATACTACCTGGACTCCGGAGAGTGTGGACAAAGAAGAATGGATTGGCAGGAGGGTCACGTTAAAGTGGGGGCTGACCAAGAGCAGCAACAACATCTCGGCTTACCTGATGAAGCAATTCGGGCCGCAGGCTATGGTGGCCATGTGCCACAAACTGGGCATCAAGAGCCGGTTGGATCCTGTGGTATCTTTGTGCCTGGGGCCGGCAGATTTGCGTTTGTTTGAAATGGTGGCCGCTTACAACACGTTTGCCAATAAAGGGGTTTATGTAGATCCTTTTTTAGTTACACGTATTGAAGACAACAGCGGCAACTTGCTGGGTGCCTTCAGCCCGCGCAAACGGGAAGCCATAGGGGAGAATACAGCTTACCTTATGATTAATTTGTTGCAGGGAGTTGTTAACGAGGGTACGGCCATTCGTATAAGGGCACTGTACCTGCCACGGGGATCTGTTGCAGGAAAGACAGGAACAACCAACGATCAGGCAGACGGGTGGTTTATGGGAATTACGCCCAACCTGACTGCCGGAGTCTGGGTGGGAGCCGAGGACAGGCAAGTGCATTTTGAGTCGCTTGCTCTGGGGGGAGGATCCAACATGGCCCTGCCTATCTGGGGTATATTTATGAAAAAAATTATGAACGATCCGTCCCTGGGTTTTTCTGAAGAAGATATTTTCCCCGCACCTCCGGGATTCAATATCTCTTTGGACTGTGATGGTTCTGATCAGGATATGGATCAGCAACAACGCCGGAGAGACGCTTTTTTTAACTGATCATGAACATAGCTCTTGTTTACGGGGGGAGCTCCTCTGAACGTGAAATCTCTATTCTGAGTGGGAAAAATACAGCGGCCCATTTGGTCGCTCCGGATAGGGATGTCTTTGAGATTGATATATATAACGGCACCTGGAATTTGGTTGCCGTTAACGGAAAAGCAACTGCGCCGGTACCGGTTGATAAGAACAACTTTACCTTGCAATGGGAAGGGGAGTCGGTTTCTTTTCATATGGTGCTACTTATGGTGCACGGGACTCCCGGTGAAGACGGTTTGCTTATCTCTTACCTGCAGATGCTGGGCATTCCCCATACAGGATGTTCGGCAAAGGTAGCCCTGCTTGCGTTTGATAAATATGCCTGTAAATGCTTTTTACGTACGCAAGGTGTGCTTATGCCCAAAGAAATACGTATTACAAGAAAAAACAGGGAGGGTTCCTGGCAACAGCAGGCCGAAGAAGTACTTGGACCCATGCCCTGGTTTGTGAAACCGGCGGCGGGAGGCTCCAGCTTTGGGATTTCCCGGGTAGATAGTAAAGAAGAGCTTGTGCCTGCCATTGAGCGTGCCATGCAGGAAGACGAGGTGGTACTTATAGAAGAGTATATAGAAGGGGTGGAGGTAACCAACGGGATGATGAAAACAGCCACCAAAGAGTTTGTGCTTCCCGTAACGGAAATTGTACCGCACAGCGCCAGTGGTTTTTTTGATTACCAGGCCAAATACAAAGGAGCTTCCAGTGAGATTACACCGGCCCGTATTTCTCCGGAAATGACAAAGCTTGTGCAAGAGACTACTTCTTTTATTTACGATGCCCTGTTGTGCCGGGGGGTAATACGGGTAGATTATATTTTAAGAGGAACCGCTTTGTATTTCTTAGAAGTGAATACCGTTCCGGGAATGACAACCAAAAGTCTGGTTCCGCAAGAAATAGAAGCGGCCGGCATGACCCTGCGGGAATTTTTGGAATCCATGATAGAAGCAGCCATTGATGAACATAAAAGAGTTTAAGGCATATGCCATTTTACGCCTGAAGGATCAGTATGAGCCACCCGGATTGCAGCTTTTTATCAGTACCCTGCTGCAAGAAATGGCAGAGATCCCCGGCCACTGGTACTATACAAAGGAAACGTATGTGCCGCATCCGGAAAAATTGAAATCCCTGATGTTTGCTGTAGATCAGGCAGCAGCCGGAAAACCGCTCCAATACATATTGGGGCAGGTGGTGTTTGGGGGCTGTTCTATAAAAGTAGACAGGCGTGTTTTGATACCTCGTCCCGAAACGGAACAACTTTGGGATAAAGCCAGACGGACTGCTACCGGTCCCATACTGGATGCCTGCACAGGCAGCGGTTGCCTGGCCGTTGCTTTAAAAAAAGAAAAACCGCAGGTGCCTGTTTTTGCTTTTGATATCAATCCCAATGCGCTGGAGCTAGCAAGAGAAAACGCCGTTCTGAACAAGACAGATGTGTGTTTTTTCCAAGCAGACATTGCAGATACAGATGCTGTAGAGGCTGCTGCAATCCGGGCCGGATTGAAAAAAGGAACTACAGATTTGCTTGTTTCCAATCCCCCGTATGTAACGGAAAAAGAAAAAGAGCAGATGTTGCACCGGGTATTGGCTTTTGAACCTGCAGAAGCTTTGTTTGTGCCGGATGCTGACCCCTTGGTGCATTACCGTCCGTTGGCCTTGCTGGGCAGCCGTTTTTTACGCCCCGGGGGCACGTTGCTGGCAGAGGTAAACGAAGCGTATGGGGAAGAACTGCGTCGGTTATTTGTCCAGAGTGGGTATTCAGAAGTGCTGGTGGAGAAAGATTTAAACGAAAAGGACCGTTTTATTCACGCCCGGTGGGTACCGTGAAAACAAAACTTTAGTATATTTGTAGTCTTATGAGAAAAACAACTATGATTAACAGATGGTGGTGGTACGGAGGAGAACCCGTCCGCGTCGCATCTGTGGCATAGTCTGAATATTTTTATTAACCGGTAATGCCCTCTTGCAACGCAAGGGGGCATTTTTTTTGTAAAACCTATGAAAACAACCAGGAAATTCCTTCTTCCCGACCACCAGGTCCCCACGGCATGGTACAATGTATTGGCAGATTTGCCCACCTTACAGCCCATGCTTCATCCGCAGACAAAGCAGCCGTTGCAACCGGTTCATTTGGAACCCATTTTTGCCAAAGGGCTGATTGAACAAGAGTTCTCAAAGGAACGCTGGATAGAGATTCCGGAAGAGGTACGCACGTTGTATAAGATTTACCGTCCCAGTCCGCTGGTGAGGGCCAGTGGTCTGGAAAAGGCATTGGACACTCCGGCCCGGATCTATTTTAAGAACGAGAGTGTATCTCCCGTGGGCTCCCACAAGTTGAATACGGCGCTGCCTCAGGCTTACTACAACAAAATAGAAGGCATTCAACACCTGACTACAGAAACGGGAGCCGGTCAGTGGGGATCTGCCATAAGCATTGCAGGAAAGCACTTTGGTCTGGATGTGGAGATTTTTATGGTACGTTTAAGCTACGACCAGAAGCCGTACAGGAAAATTGTTATGCAGACATACGGAGGGCAGGTGCATCCGTCTCCGGGAACAACCACAGAAGCCGGCCGCAGGTTTTTGGCTGAAAATCCCGATACCCCGGGGACGTTGGGAATGGCTATTTCGGAAGCGTGTGAAAGAGCTGTGACCCGACCGAATACAAAATACACCCTGGGAAGTGTGCTGAATATGGTTATGCTGCACCAAACGGTTATTGGGCTGGAAGCAGAACGCCAATTTGAAATGGCCGATGATTATCCCGATACTATTATTGGTTGCTTTGGCGGAGGGTCAAATTTTGGAGGCATCAGCCTGCCGTTCTTTCGCCATCAGCTGGCCGGCAAAGCTACGTTTGATTTTATTGCAGCAGAAAGTTCCGGATGTCCCAAACTGACAAAGGGGACATTCCGTTACGACCACGGAGATACGGCAGGACTTACTCCTTTGATTCCCATGTATACGCTGGGAGCCGATTACGAACCGGATGCCATCCATGCCGGAGGGCTGCGGTACCACGGCGCAGGGGCCATCATGAGCCACTTGCTGAAAGAAAATATCATAAGGGCCGTGGATGTGGAGCAACGCAGGTGCTTTGAAGTGGGGACTTTGTTTGCCCGGGCAGAAGGTATTATCCCGGCACCGGAGTCAACCCATGCCATTGCGGTAGCCATTGACGAGGCCCTAAAGGCCAAAGAGGAAGGTAAAGAAAAAGTAATCCTGTTCAACCTGTCCGGCCACGGATTGCTTGATCTCTCGGCTTACGAAGCCTTTTTTAACGGTAAATTATGATGCCATGGTGCCTTAGCGGGCTGCGTTTACCAGGTGCTGGAAAATTGGCAACAAAGCGTGGTATCCCTGCGACACCGGTCCTTCCGGATGGAATTGTACCCCCAGTACGTTGGGGTTGCCCACCATCTCGATGGCTTCGGGGACACCGTCCCGGGCATAAGCACTTACTTTAAAGCCGGGAGCTACGTCTTTCACGGCCTGGTGGTGGTAGGAATTAACACGGAAGGTATTGTCTTTTTCCAGGACATCTTTCAGGATGCCGTGCAAGACCGTTCCCGGTGTTACCGTGATGGTATGCGAGCCGTATTCCCGGGGCGCTTTCTGATTGTGTTTTACCGGGGTGGCAGAACGTACTTGTGAAGGGATGTCCTGGTACAGGGTGCCTCCAAAAGCTACATTCAGAGTTTGTTCCCCTCGGCAAATACCCAGTACGGGGATCCCTTGTTTAACAGCCGTTCGTGCCAGATGGATATCAAAAAAATCCCGTATGGGAACAATGGTCCCCATGGCGGGAAGCGGTTCTTCTCCATACCAAAGCAGGGGGTCCAGGTCTTCGCCTCCTGTAAGGATAAGTCCGTCAATGGCTTCTACCATGCGGGATATGATTTCCAAATCATCTGTCACAGGAAGAACCACGGGGATTCCTCCGGCTTTTCTTACGGCAATGATGTATGTGTTGGGAACGGTATTCTGTCCCGTTTCATAGGTAGCCGATAACCCGATAATGGGTGCTTTCTTTTGTGCAACAGGCTCTTTACTCTGAGCGTAAATATTTCCTGTAAAAAGAGTGATGAAAAGAATTGGAATAAAAAACGTGCGTGCTATATGTGATTTACGTATCATTTGCGGGCCCTCCAAAGTCCCATATTTTCATTTTGTTTAAGATTCAGATCAAATACCAACAGGTAATCTTCCATAGAGAAGGTGAGTGTAAAAGCAGTACCTCCTGAACGGAAGCGGAATTGTTGTCCGTTCACGTGCGTCATCTTGTGTTTACGCCACGGGAAATCTTCCGGCCCCAGGGTAATGTACAGTTCGCCTTCTTCCAATGTTATTACGGCTTCTCCTAAAGCAGGGTGTGTGTATGTACCCACATACTGGGAATAGGGAGCTGCCGGTTCCGGTACCATGGCTGCTTGTTCCTGCTTTCTTTTTTCTTCCTGCGCTACAGCATCTTTCAGGTATATTTCCAGGTCGGCAGTACTGTAATCTTGTGTGGGCAGGTTCATATAGTAATCAATGATATGACGCATAATGGCATACCGCGGTTCTGCAGGCGGTTCGCTATTGCCAAGCCACATCATTCCCAGGTTCAGCTCGGGAACAAAAGTACAGAGGGCTGTAAATCCCCAGGTGCTTCCCGTGTGAAACCAAACACGGTACCGGCTGTTTTGTTCTACAAACCAGCACGGAGAGTATATGTTTGTTTTGCTGTCTGTTTGGGAGGTAATCGTTTGTCCTCTGTGCAGGTAGTTCATTTGGGCAGCCGAAAGCAAGGTGTCTCCGTCAAGTACTCCGTTAGACAGGTGCAGGCGGCACCATTGCATCATATCCAATACCGTAGAATTGATGCCGCCGGCTGCGCCAATGACTGTAAGCCAGTGCAATGCCTGTTCTTCTCCCTCCATGGGGGTTGTGATAATCTTTCCGTCCTTTACCAGGGACTCGTGTGGGGTATTCCCGTCTGCATGGGCCAGAAACCCTTCTTCGTTAACACTGGTATTGTGCATGCCCAAGGGAGTGAAAATCCTTTCCTGCAGGTTTTCTTCCCAGCTTTTTCCCGTAACGGCGGCTATGATTTTTTCAGCTACTATAAACAAAATGTTGTTGTAGCCGTAGGTGGTTCTCATGCTGTTTGCCGGGGGTATATACTTAAGCATATGGTACATATCGTCCCTGTCGTATCCCAGACAAGGAATGTACGTACCCGCCTGTCCCGGCAGACCCGAGCGGTGCAACAGCAGATCCCTTACCTGCATATTTTCACTTACCCAGGGGTCGTACATTTCAAAATCGGGGAGGTACTGTTTGATGGGAGCAGACCAGTCAACCTTCCCTTCGTCTACCAGCATGGCAATGAGCATTGCTGTAAACGATTTGCTGACAGATCCAATCTGAAAGACCGTATTACCGTCTACCGGCAAACCGCTGTCTTTGAGTTTTTCTCCAAACCCTTGTACAAAGACAAGGGAGTCGTTCTTAATCACAGCCAGAGCTGAGCCTGTGATGTTCCAATCTTTGGCTACCTTCCGGGCATAAGGCGCAAAATCCTGAGCCCATAAACTGACAGGTAGCAAGAGTAATAAAAGCAAGCCATATTTTTTCATAGAGTAAAGATAGAATAAATTATCTTTGTGTTATGGGTAAAGTAAAAAAAGCATGGTTTTGCAGCAATTGCGGAGCCGAGTCTGCCAAATGGCTGGGCCGGTGTCCGTCCTGCGGGGAATGGAATACGTTTGCAGAAGAAATAATACAGGCACCGTCTGCGGCCGGGGGCCGGTCTTCCGGAACAAGGGTATCCACAGGAGCCCGCGCCGTTCCCATTGGGGAGATTTCCACACAGGATCAGGAGCGGATTTCTTTGCATAATGACGAGTTGGACCGCTTGCTGGGAGGCGGTCTGGTTCCCGGGTCGGTCATCCTGATTGGCGGAGAACCGGGTATAGGTAAATCTACCCTTAGCTTGCAGATTCCGCTGCACGCCCCGCATTTGCTTACACTGTATGTGTCGGGCGAGGAGTCGGCCCGCCAGATCCGCATGCGCGCCCAGCGCCTGGCGCCCGCCGCTGCAGCGCCTGCTGTCGATGCCCCTGTCGGCAGTCCCGCTGTCGATGCCTCTGTCGGCAGTCCCGCTGTCGATGCCTCTGTCGGCAGTCCCGCTGTCGCTGCCCCTGTCGGCAGTTCTGCTGTCGCTGCTGCTGCCAGCCCTTCTGTAGCTGCTGACAGCTCCGCCGGCCCCGCTGCCAGCCTCGCCGGAAGTTCTCCCGTTAATCCGGTTTCCACGGCCTCTGTCACTCCCGCCGCCGGGCCGGATAACTGTCTGGTCCTGTGCGAGACCATGCTGGAAAACATCCTGGAACGTGCCCGTGAAATAAATCCGGCCCTGCTCATCATTGACTCCATTCAGACGGTGTATTCGCAGCTGCTGGATTCTTCACCGGGCAGTGTAACCCAGGTGAGGGAATGTGCCGCCATGTTGCTCCGCTATGCCAAGGAAACGCATACACCCGTCATCCTGGTGGGGCATATCACCAAAGAAGGCAGCATTGCCGGTCCTAAAGTGCTGGAGCATATTGTGGATGTGGTATTGCAGTTTGAAGGGGACAACACCCATACCTACCGTATGTTGCGCAGCTTTAAGAACCGGTACGGTTCTACGGCAGAATTGGCCATTTTTGAAATGACACAAACGGGGTTGCGGGAAGTGAAAAATCCTTCAGAAATGCTTATCCCCATGCACGAGGAAAATCTGAGCGGTATGGCGGTAGCGGCCATGGTGGACGGTACGCGTCCTTTCTTAATTGAAACGCAGGCACTTGTTAGCACAGCCGCTTACGGCACACCGCAACGATCAGCCACCGGGTTTGATATCCGCAGGATGAACATGCTCCTGGCCGTTCTGGAAAAACGGGCAGGCTTCCGCCTGGCTACCAAGGACGTATTTTTGAATATGGCCGGTGGCCTGAAAGTCACTGATCCGGCGACCGACCTGGCCGTTGTCAGTGCTATTCTTTCCTCGGCTTTTGACCTGGCCATTCCCGGCCGGTGGTGCTTTTCGGCAGAAGTGGGGTTAAGCGGTGAAATTCGCCCCGTGCCTCATTTGGAACGCAGGATTGCCGAGGCCAACCGCCTGGGATTTGAAAAAATATTTATCTCGTCGTACAACGCCCGCACCCATATCCCCAAAGGCACACGCATAGAGATTGTGAAAGTTTCCGGGATGGGGGCATTGGGCAAGTTGCTTTTTAAAAGCTAAGGAATCATAGCTCCATTTTCCTCCAATAGACTTGTATTCTTGTTTCCTGATAACTCTGATTTTCGCCTCGACATCCGTCCGCGTATTCCGTTGCTGACGAATTTTGTTCTCCTCTACCGATACATTCCGCTGCTCCTTCGCGGCATACTCTGTTGCTGCTCCTCCGGCCCCTCTTCTCTGAAGGGTAGTGAGTGGTGGTTTTGAAGGTGGCGCGCTAACGTACAAATATATAGTGAGTTGCAGCAATAAGCGCTCCACAAGCACTCACTACCCTTGCCATAATGACGCGTTCGGTCTGTATCGGCCCGGAAAATCCTCCCCACCTTGCGGCGGGTCCCCTCCCTTTTCGGGAGCCAATGTTTTCCTTAGCCGATACAGACCGAACGCTGACGAATTTCGTTGCAGTTCCGCCTGCCCCTCTGAAGGGTAGTGAGTAGCGGTTTTGAAGACGGTGCGCTAACGCGCAGATATTTAATTGGTTACAGCTGTTTGTGGCTTTG